>Ga0208305_10000508_pt1 | contig 19526 bp, 35 predicted proteins | sample ColrivemetaGS741_FD_187605 | JGI IMG/M metagenome (GOLD analysis project Ga0208305, IMG submission 187605) | Estuarine microbial communities from the Columbia River estuary - Flood tide ETM metaG S.741 (SPAdes) (version 2) | ecosystem: Environmental > Aquatic > Marine > Intertidal zone >... | reverse complement strand
GCGATACCAAAAGAATAGAGGACACGTTTACGGAAGGGCAAGGGTTGAGGTAGATAACGATTTTGTTCAGAGTTCAAAAGAGGTTGAGGTTGTATTCTCGGCAACTCCTCTAGCAAATGACAACCCAAGCAATAGAATAATTCCGCAGATTTACGACTCCGACACGGAAGAGGGGTACAAGCCAACTGAGGCAAATATTCGAGTGCTTTACTACGGTGGTCTTTTGCCGAGCAATCCTTCTTGGGACTTCATAGGGCTTCAACCAGCACCACTAAACCAACCGAGTAATGCTATTTGGATTGCGCAAAACAATTATCCTTACGCTGGACATTGGGACAACCCAATAACGCCAACCTTAGATATAAACTTCGGGCTACCTTATGAACTCTATTATCAAGCTAACGGATTCACGGGAACGCTTCAGGTAACGAACGCTGGGCTCTTTAATGTTTACCACCGTAATTACATCAACGAGGTAACGGACAAAGACAGTAAGGTAATGACTGCGCTCTTTTACCTTGAGCCGACCGATATTAACACGCTTGACTTCCGCGACCAAATAGTAATAGACAACGCTTACTGGAGGCTTAATAAGGTTATGAATTACAACCCGTTCAAAGAAGGACTAACTAAGGTCGAGTTGATTAAAGTAAAGGACGTTGTAACATTTAATCATAAAAACAAAGACTTGAACTCAGGCGGATTCTTAGGCAAAGAAAGAATGCCGAATCCATCAACTGAGATAAAGACCAACGGCAACAGATACCCAGCATTTCAAGGCAAGGTAAGCGGACGAGAGAATAGCGTAGGACATAGCGTAACGGCATTTAAAATAGTCGGAAGCAATAACACCATCTCAGAAGGCTCAAAGAACATTACAATCTTCGGAGACAATAACGAAGTAGCTGGAGGACTTCACAACGTCCAGTTAATTAACTCTAACGGCTTACGAATAACTGACTCAAACGTAACCTTTGTAAACGGTAAGGAGCAAGAGAACCGAGATGTTTTAGATGGCGGAGAGAACACGGTAAGAGCGTTAAACGGAGGTACAAACATCTTCACGGTTGACGGTGGAGAGGACATAGTTCAGACACAATTTAGCGATAGTGCTATTTATACAATAGAAGGCGGAATAGATTAATGGCAACACAAGACTCACGAATAAAATTAAAGCGGTCAACGGTAAATTCTACCGTTCCAACCGTACCAAGTTCTAATGACCACACCGATGGCACTTGGATAGCTACGGACATTTACAAAGGAGAACTCTTTTACAACCAAGCGGACGGGGTTCTGTGGACACGAGGAGACTCAGGCATCGAATGCATTCAAGGTACTGCAAAACTGACCATTGCAACGGCAGACGTTCTACACTTAAACACTACACCGATTGAGATAGTTGCCGCTCCGGGGGCTGGTTATGCAATTGAGGTAATAAGCGCATCAATGAAGATGGTTTACAATTCGGCTACTTACGCGACTAATACAAGCCTTGAGTTAATAACTGCTGGAGCAACCAACTCACAAGCATCAACGGTTATAAAAAACTCAGCATCAACAATAAGACGTTTTGCGGATGCCACTACTTTAGCTTCTGCAACGGCAACTCAGTTAGTTGAAAATGCCGCACTAAATGTAACCGTAGCAAGTGGCGACCCAACGGCTGGAGATAGCGACATAACTGTTTACGTTACTTACCGAATTATAACGCTATAAGATGGCTACAAAAGTTGCGATAGAAGTAGATGTTAAAGTAGGAGATGCTGGCGAGAACCTGAGCAATGTAAAGAACGAACTCAAAGGCGTTGAGAAACAAGCAAAGAAGTCTACCGACCAAATGAAAACTGGATTCGGGGCGGCAAGCAAACAAGCAGCAACATTACCCGGCCCGATAGGGATGGCGGCTTCTTCAATGAATATGTTAAGGGCATCAACATTGAAATTTGTAACCGCTTTAAAAAGCGTCAAGGTAGCAATTGCCGCGACTGGAATAGGTTTGCTATTGATTGCGGTAACTTCGTTGTTTCAATTCTTTAATAAAACAGAACGAGGAGCGCAAGCGTTAAGAATAGCTTCAGCGGCACTTGGTGCTACAATGGACACTCTTATTGATGTGGTCATAAAAGTAGGAGAAACAATATTTAGGGCTTTTACAGAACCTCAAAAAGTATTTAAAGAGTTTTCTGCTTCAATCAAAACGTATGTAGTTGACCAAATAACTAACATCTTTGACGGTCTTGGCTTGTTAGGTAGTGCAATTCAGAAAGTGTTTAGCCGTGACTTTGCTGGTGCGTTAAAAGACGCGGAAAAAGGCACGAAGAAGTTAGGCGAAGGACTTTTAAAACTTAACCCGGCAACTGGGGTAATGATTGCTTTAACATCTGAAGCGATAGAGTTAGGAAAGGAGATTGCAAACGATGCAACCAAAGCGGCAAAATTAGCCGGGGCAATGAACAAAGTAAAAGTTCAAACGAGGGAGCTGGGAGTCGAAAGGGCGAAAGCGTTAAAAGTTATCGCGGAGGCGAGACTTGCGGCAGAGGACGAAACAAAATCCGCAGAAGAAAGGGTCGCAAAACTAAAAGAAGCGGCTAAACTTGAAGGCGATTTAACGGCTAAAGAATTAGCCAACGAAGAAGAGAAGTTACGAATAATGAAGGCTCAAAAGGAATTGAGCGAAACGGGCGAAAAGACACTTCAAGCAATAGCCGACCAAGAGGCAAAAGTTGCTCAAGTCCAGCTTACTTCATTAAACCTTAACAGAAGATTAAAAACAGAACTGAATAGCCTTGAACGAGAGATTGAAACGGAAAGGCAAAAAAGAGCAACGGACGAACAGAAACGACTTGAGGAAGCAAACAAAAAAGAACTTCAGCTACTTGAGCAACTAAAAGAGTCAAGAATTGCGTTAATACAAGACGAAGAACAAAGAAAGGTTGAAGAGGCAAAACTTGCACTTGCTAATAAATTAGCGAAAATTGAAGGCGATTCAATTACCGAAATAGAACTTAGAAAGAACCTTGAAGCAATAGCCGACCAAGAGATTCAAGCGATACGTCAAGAGTTTAAAGACAAAGAACTTGCGGCACTTGAAGAACAAGCAAAGAAGAAGAAGGACATTGAAGATAAGGCGGTTGCCGATGTAAAGAAAGCGGAGGAGGACAAGAAGAAGTTGAGAATGGACGGAATGAACGCGGCTGGTTCTATTCTCGGAGCGATTGACCAACTTGTCGCGGCAAGTGGCAAAAACTCAAAAGAGGCGGTCGCACTTCAGAAAACTCTTGCGGTTGCTCAAATTGCTATTGATACGGCAAAGGCTATTGTTGGGGCTATTGCTCAAGCGCAAAGCGTACCTTATCCGGGAAACCTTGTGGCAATAGCTACGGGAGTCGCGGCAGTTGTCGCTGGTATTGCTTCGGCAGTAACCACCTTAAATAGTGCGGACGTTGGAGGGGCTTCAGCACCACCACCACCATCACCGTCAACGGTAAGCGCACCAGCTATACAACAAGCTACCTCAGGAACAACGGAACTCGGAGGAGTTGACCAAGCTAACCTCGCACCAATACAAGCGTTTGTCGTGGAGACAGAAGTAACGGGAAATCAAAACAACGTAAACCAAATAGAATCACAAGCAAATTTCGGATAATGGAAAAATTACCAGTAATATATTTAACCATAGATGACGACCACGACACGGGTCTAGATGCCATCTCACTTGTTGACCGTCCAGCCATAGAGCGTAACTGGATGGCTTTCAACAAAAAACAAAAGTTTGCACTCAACGAAGAAAAGAAGATAGTAAGCGGAATTTGTATGACTGCCGACTATCCAATTTACAGAAAGGACGAGGACGAACGGGAGTATTATGTAGTATTTGATGCTGACTCAATTCGTAAGATAGCTTACAAGTTTATGAAGGAAGGCAAGACCAACGCGACCAACTTAGACCACGAGACAGAAGTCGATGGCGTGTTTATGTTTGAGTCTTTCTTGATTGACGATACAAAGCCAACGCCTAAGGGATTCGACAAAGCACCTAACGGCTCTTGGTTTGTTTCTTATAAGGTTGACAATGACGAAGTTTGGGCGCAAGTAAAGGACGGCACGTTTAACGGCTTCTCAGTTGAGGGCGTGTTCAGCGAGTCCCGACAAATGGACGTTGACAAAATGATTATAGAAGAAATTGAGAAGGCTCTAAAATAAAGGGTTGAGGTTATCTATTCGAGTCGTGTAACAAGTGGCTCGATAGGTAAAACTTCTGTCTTTCTCTCCTTTCTTCCTGAAGTCTGCTATTTGGTAATATTTCTCTTTACTGATATAACCGCAAAGCCAACACTTAGAAAGGTCGTCTAACGCATCAACAAATAAGTAGAAGTCGCATTTCTGCCCAGTATTGAAGTTACATACTTTAGCTGCGTAGTAAGGTAAGGGCGTTACATCAACGCTGAGCCTTGTAGTCTTTACGTCTATTTTGTAACCGTCAACAATTAGGTCGTAGTCGTAAGTTGCATTTGTATCTACGGAAGACTTTCTTCCTCTAAAATAGTCGGCAGTTATTACTTCACCGATTGCTCCGTAAATGTTTCCTTTTCCTTTTTCTATTGAGTTGTTCAAGACCTTAAACTCATAAAGTTCTTGCGCTCTTTTTCTTTGCTCTTCGCTTATAATTATTTCTACCATAATTACAAGATACGAATCTAAGTGGCACAATTCAAAAGAATTGCTATTTACATAAAAAGCAACCTATGAACATTTCAAAACTAGTAGGGGAAAGACTTCCCGAAATCAAAAAACTTCTTTTTAGCGAAACAACCGAAGAGGCTTTTGTCGATGCTAAGTTAATCGATGGAACAATTATTCGTTACGAGTCTTTAGAAATTGGAGCGGCTCTTTCCGTAGTTGGCGAAGATGGCGAGATTGTAGCAGCACCTGACGGACAACACGAACTTGAAAGCGGTGAAGTAGTAAGAACCGAAGAGGGTGTTATTGTTGAAGTGCTTGAGCCTGAAGCTGAAGAAGAAGCGGAAGAGGAGAAAGAGGAAGAAATGAGCGCAGAAGTTCCAGCGTTTGATGCAGATGCTTTCAAACTGGACATTATGAACTCGGTAGCTACTCTTATACAATCTGAAGTTGAGAAGTTCGCAAAGAATGACAAAGTAAGCGACATCGAAAAAGCGGTTAGTCTTATGACTGATATCGTTGAGAAGATGGCGGCTACGCCAAAGGAAGCACCTACAAAGAAGGTTGCCAATCCTTTTAATAAGGGAACAAACTACGCTGAAATCGCTGAAAAAATGCGAGCGGCTATTACTAAAAAATAAACCAAAAAATATATTTAAAAAATGGGATTTTCACCATCACCACTAACGAGCGTTCTTCAGGCTTATATTGAAGAGCAAAATTACCCACTTATCGCACGTGCGTTAACATCTTCGCCTACAATGGCTTTAGCCGAAAAACAACTAAATGTTAAGGGCAAGAGTGCTATCAATTTAGCTGATATTTCAGTAAATTTTCAAGACGGAAGCGGTTGTGCTTGGAATGAAAGCGGAGACATCACTCTTACGCAGAGATTTATAGACCCAGCTAAATTGAAGTTGAATATGGAATTTTGCCCAAAAGAACTTGAGGCAATCTACCTAAGAACTCAACTTCCAAGCGGAGCGCATTACGAAACTATCCCTTTCGAGGAGTTTTTCGCAAACCATTTAGTAGGTAAAATTTCTGCCGAATTGGAGAAAATGATTTGGAAGTCAGTTAATGGACTTACTAAAACATCTTCACTTCCCGATGGAACGGGCAACTACGCTTTCTTTAACGGATTCAGAGATGCTATTCTTGGTGCTTCTTACATCAACGCAAACACTGCGGCTTTCGGTTCAGGTACTCCAGTAGGAACTCCTTTAAACGCTACTAATATGTTGGAAGCAGTTCAAAGAGTTTACGAAGCGGCGGCAGATGCAGTTATCGAAAACGATGACGCAGTTGTTTTTGTAGGCGCAGATAAATTTCGCTCAATGGCGGTTTCAATTTTGAATGGCGTTGGTTCATTTAATACTGATGCTGGTCAGCTTCAAGGCTACAATAGCGATATGGGTTCTTTGTCGATGGTTATGCCGGGAACTAACTTGAAGATTCAAGCGACAAGCGGACTTACTGAGGTTAATGATGTTTACCTTGCTCGTACTAGCAATATGTTCATCGGAATGGACTTGGAAGAAGATGCTTCAAAAATCGAATCTTGGTACTCTCAAGACGACCGTAAATTTAAAATTGCGGTTGAGTTGACGGTTGGCGCACAAGTGGCGTTCCCTGACCAAATTTCTGTTATTACTGTATAATTTAACGGGGCGGCTTCGGTCGCCCCTTCACTCTAAAACAAAAATAAAATGGCATATACTTCTTGTGCACTCAGCTTGTCTTATGACCTAGATTGTCGTGATGCAGTAGGTGGGGTGAAGAGTGTTAGATTAGCTGGTCTTCAAGAATACGAAGCGTTAAGCGCAACAATCGCTGGCGGAGCAGTTACTGTAATTCCAGCAACCGCAACTTTCTACAAGTACGAGCAACTAAAAGAAACATCTTCTTTGACGGAAACGATTAATGGTTCTTCTCAAAATGGAAGCGTTTATTTTACTCCTGAGGTTGTGGTTGTTCTATCAAAACTTGACGTTACAAAACGAAACGAGATAAAAGTTCTTGCTTATCAAAGGCTTGTGGCTATCGTTGAAGGCAATGACGGCTCTTATTGGTTAGTTGGTTACGAAAACGGTCTTGAGTTAAACGCTGGGACTTCAGCTACTGGGACTGCGTTTGGAGACCTTTCTGGTTACAGTTTAACGCTTTCGGGAATGGAAAGAGAACCAATGGTTTCTATAACTCCAGCTGATGTTGCTAACGTAACTTTTTAAATACTATCTTTACAATCTCTTTCGGGAGTTCTTTTCTTAGTTCTGTTTTGAGACCCTTGCCATTCGGTGAGGGTTTCTTTTTTTACAGATGGCACAAAAAAGGTAATTTGCTATCTATATAAAAACACAATGGCTTCAACCGTAACTGCCGCAACGGCAACTGTTCAAATAGTAGAATCTCTAACGCTCGGAAACGTAGATAGAGGCGGCTCACATACTCGCACAATTACCAACGTGGCAGAGGCAGACCGTAGGGTTATGACCGTAGCTCATTCAGGAGAGATTGACTTAATCGAATTGAACTCAGCTAACGGAAGAGGGAAGTTTGTACGTTCGGCAATTCGTTACATTAGAATTACAAACCTTGACGATACTAACTTTATCCGAGTAAGGTTCAAGAAGTCGGGAGCAGAAACGGCAGACGTTAAAGTTGATGCTGGTGCTACATTTATGCTTTCAACGGGTTCTATGGACGTTGATGCAACAGCAAGTGCGTTTAGTGCTTTCGTTGACATTGACGACATCTCAGCACAAGCTGACACGGCAGACGTAGACGTTGAATTTGTTGTCTTTGCAGTTTGATAAACATCGAACGAAATAGCCCGAACGAGATAGCCTTAACCTTGAAAGAAAGGGGGACGGCTACCTATTACCTTTTTAAATTCCAATCGGATAACACCGAAGCGGTGGAGTATTGCATTGCAACGGATTCTAGTTCTTTCCCGAATAGGTATAATAGGTTTACAATAACAGAACAAACAAGCCCCGATAATCTTAACGCTCAGGTGGAAATGACCACAGAAGGACAATGGCGATACTATGTTTACGCAAACGTCTCAAGTTCTAACCTAGACCCTACTGGCTTAGTTGAATTAGAAAGCGGCATTGTAAAGGTTACGGGAACAACCACACCAGTTACCAGCTACTCAGGCGGCAACTCTAATTATGTAGTGTATGGCTCTTAAAGTATTAAACTTTGGCACTCAAAAAGTCCCAACCTTCAAGGAGGCAAGGGGCAAAGATTGGATTCTATTCGGAGACGAAGGCGAATACAAAAACCGTTACCCGGAATACCTTCTTGACCTTTACAGAAGGAGCGCAAAGAACCACGCTATAATCAAATCTAAAAAAGATTATGTAGTCGGGCAAGGTTGGGCGGTTAACGCTGAAGGATTGGACACTATGGGACTTGCGAAGTTGCAAGAGTTTATCAACCATCCGAACCAATACGAGTCTTTAAACGACATCTTAGAGAAGGTTGCGCTTGACTACGAACTATATAACGGCTTTGCTCTTGAAATAGTTTACAACCAACTTAACGACAAGATAGCGGCAGTTTATCACGCTGACTTTGCAAGGTATCGAAGCAATGATGACGGCTCTTGCTATTACTACTCGGAGGACTGGAGCAAACACAACCCAGTAGTTGAGAAGATAGAAGCGTTTAACTGGAAAGAGCCAAGTGGCAAACAGTTACTTTACGTTAAAGGTTATTCACCTGACTGCAAGTATTACCCACTACCGACTTATTTAGGGTCTACTTCTTACATTGAACTCGATACTGAAATTGCGAATTTTCATCTCAATAGTTGCAAATCGGGATTTGTTGGCGGGACTATCGTATCTTTTCACAATGGCGAACCCACCGTTGAGGAGCAAGAACAGATTGAAAATCAGATAGTTAGCAAATTTTCGGGTACTGATAATGCTAATTCAATCGTCTTAAACTTCGCAGATTCTAAGGAACGAGGAGTTGAGATTCAGCAACTAAACGGAAACGACTTCGATAAGCGTTTCGACATTCTAAACAAGACGGTACAAAGAGAAATCTACGCTGGACACCAAGTAACCGACCCAGCTTTATTTGGCATCAAGGAGGACGGAATATTCACTTCAAGAAATCAATTAGTTGATTCGTTTGAGTTGTTCCAAAACACCTACATAAACAACCGTCAACAGTTTATTGAAAGGGTGTTTAACGAGTTAGCTTCTTTGCAAGGGCTTTCAAATCGTCTTTATATCCAAGATACCGAACCGATAAGCGTTCAGTTCTCAGAGGCTACCGTTACGTCTGTAATGACTCAAGAAGAGATTCGCGAGAAGGTCGGACTTCCAAAACTTGAAAAACCACTTGAAGCGGCTAAGACTTCAAAAGACGAGGACGACTTATTAATTGAACACTTCAAGAATTGCGGCTCAACGTATTACGAAGCAGTAGGAAACGGTAAGGCTTTGAACTTTGAAAGCGAGACATCCGCAAGTCTACACGAAGAACTTAACCGAAAGTATTGGTTCGCTGAAGTTAACCCGATTGACACGGCTATTCTTGACATCTTAAAGAAGAATCCAGCCACTCCATTCTTAGCAATTGCGGAGCAGTTACAACTATCTATTGAAAGAGTTATGGCTGGGCTTCAGGTATTGAATGAATCGAACGCTATTGTGTTGGAGATTGGCGAAGTGCTAGACTCTAGCCAACGAGTCGTGAATATTACCAAAGAAGGCGAAAGATTACTTAAAGAAATACCACCAGTAGAGGAAGAGTTCGTTATTAGATACACTTACGAAAAAAGACCCGGAGTAAGTGGCGATTCTATTATTCCAACGACTCGCGACTTTTGTAGGAAGCTGGTTAAATTGGTGGAGGAAGAAAATAAGTCTTGGCAACTTGACGAAATACAAGACATAGGAGTAAGTCAAAATAGAAATGTATGGATGCGAGGCGGTGGCTTTTGGGGTAGTAGTTACCATTGCCGCCACTACTGGAAACAGAAACTAATGCGTATAAAGAAGTAAGATGGCTAACGTATTATTTATATCCGAAACTTTCCTAAAGGACAATACTCTCCTTCACGAGAATATTGACTTTAAATACTTGCGCCCCGTTGTTCTAATGTGTCAGGACATACACATCCAACACAAGATTGGAACTACTCTTTACGATGAACTAAAAACTCAGATAACCGCTTCAAGTTTAACTGCCGCAAACCTTACGCTTTTAGAAAACTACATTCAACCTTCTTTATTGTATTGGGTACAAGCTGAAGCACCTACGGCTATTTCTTACAAGTTCCTAAACAAAGGACTGCACCAACAAAGTTCTGAGAACAGTTCTAACGCTTCGCTTGATGAGATTAATTTTATACAACATAAGTACCGAGATAAAGCGGAATGGTACACGGAAAGGTTAGTAAATTTCTTACTAGAAAACAGTACGAACTATCCAGCTTACGCCAACCCGAATAGCGGACTTGATACAATACAGCCCGACACTAGAACTTACACAACTGGTATGTTTCTAGGAAACAGAAGAAGAAACATAAGTTTAGAAGATAAATATGAGCGTAAACGTAAATCGTAAGAACTTAGACAAGCTAAAGAAATATGTACACGCTCAACGAAATACTAACCTTAATCGAAAACGAGGCGACTGCACACCTTCAGGTGAACCAGTACGGACACGGGGACGTTTGGGAAATCAACCCGAAGGAACTTGACTACCTTGTTCTTTGGGCTATTGAGGAGAGCGTTGTATTAAGCGAGAGAACTTTAACTTATAACATTCGACTTTTGGCGATGGATAGAGTCTTACCGGGCGAAGAGAACGAGCAAGAAGTAATGTCGGACACGATTCAAGTTTTGCTTGACTTTGTAGCTTACTTCCGACAGTTGCATACAACCGATTTAAGCATACAACCGAGCGTAACACTTGAACCATTCACCGAACGCTTTGATGACAAGGTAAGCGGACACGCTTGTGTTCTTTCGATTACTCAACCATACGACTATAACAAGTGCCAAATACCAATTTAAAAAATGACTGATTCACAAAAATTACTCGGAGGCAGAGGATGCAAAGTTCTCGGTGCTGCCGCACACACTTCACTAACGGGCTACGCTTTTATCGCTCAGGAGGACACGGTTGTTACCGTTTTTACCGTAGGCTCAACTGACTCTTTAGCCGCTTACGGGTTAAGTACTCCGCTCAAAGCTGGGGCTTACATCGTTGTTCCAAGTGGCGAAGCTATTACTGCCATTACTTTGACAAGCGGAAGCGTTATCGTTTATAACCAATGATAGCTAGTTCTAAAATAGGACTTCGACCAATTCGCGGAGGAGGAGGAGGTGCTGCACCTAATCCCGATTTTGTTTCAACGTGGGACACTACGCAAGCTGGGTCGGCTTCTGATACTATTGTCTTACCTATGACTGCGGGTAATACTGTTGATTGGGGAGATGGAACTATCAATACTTTAAACACACATACTTACGCAGTTGGTGGTATATACATAGTTACCATATCTGGTGCAATAACTACATTTAGATTTGCTGGTGCTGGTGATTACAGAAAAATTATAGACATCAGCAATTGGGGGTCTTTTGACATTGCAAGCGATAGAATATTCCAAAATTGCGCTAACTTAAATGTTACCGCAACAGATAAACCTTTGTTATCAAGTGTAAACTCAGCAGTCGCCACATTTAGAAATGCTAATTTAATAAATGTAGATTTCTCTGGTTGGGATTTTTCTATATGTACTAACTTCACTTTTTTCGTTAATAATGGAATGACTGGTGGTAGCATAAGTGGTATCATTCACGCTGGCGTTACAACTTTGAGTCAATCTTTCAAAGGTTCAATTTTAGGTGACCAAGACCTTTCAACTTGGGTAGTGACTAATATTACCAATTGGAACGAAACATTCCAAAATGCGAATCTTGGTGCTAATACTGATGTATCTAATTGGATTGTCCAAGGGGGCTTAGTTAGAACATTTCAGGGTAATACTTTATTTGAAGGGAATGGTTTACCAACTTGGAATATTGTTGGAATAACTTCAACTAACAATCCATTCTCCAATACTAATATCACGACAGTAAACTACGATGCTTTATTAGTAGCTTGGGAAGCACAAGCACCACCTAACGCTATAGGTATAAACTTCGGTTCTGCTCAATACACGATAGGCTCAGCAGCAGACACGGCAAGAACTAGTCTTATCACAACTTACGGTTGGACGATAACAGATGGTGGTGGAATTTAAAATTTAGAAAATGAACAGTATTATAAACCCACCAGTTAGGACTTATTGGATTACATTCGATGGCGATGACAAAGAATCTGTATTAGGTTACGGATGGACAGACCCGAACCAAAGAACTGACACTATTCAGGTTTGGGAAACAACAATAGACGAAGAAGTTTGGATTGCGAGACTGCTAGAATATGGAATCATTCCAGAAATTGATGAACAAGGTAACTTAGTTTTATAATGGAAATTTTACTAGAAGCGTTTACGCAGTATGGCATAGCTGGGGTCTTTTTAGGTGTGCTTATCTTTTATCTTAATAAGTTAACCGACATCCATAGAGACGAACGGAAGGACTGGCAAGAGGCGAACGACAAGCACGTAGACAAGTTCAGCGATGTAATAGCGGATAACACAAAGGCGTTAGTTGAGATGCGCGGAGAACTAAAAGAAAACCGTTGCAAAATGTAAAGTGGTGCGCTTGGCGACCAGTAGAATGTAACTGTAATGGAAACTGCAAAGAAGAAATCACCAAGACCAAGCGCGGCAAAGATAGCCGCAGAGGTCATAAAAGAGTTTGAAGGCTACTCCTCAGAGCCTTATCTCTGCCCGGCTAACATTCCGACCATAGGTTACGGAAATACAATGTATGCCAACGGTGAAAGGGTTACAATGGACGACAAAGAGATAGATAATAAGGAAGCGGATAAGATGCTGCTAGACACTATTAAGTCGGTCGAGAAGCAAGTAAAGAATGTCGTGGAGGTGAAACTTCCAGCCCACAAATTAGCGGCTTTAATTTCGTTTACATATAATGTAGGAATCGGCAACTTCTCAAAGTCTACTTTATTAGCTTGGTTAAATTCAAACCCTAACTATTCAGAAATACCTAGCCAGTTCAGGCGTTGGAACAAAGGCGGAGGAAGAGTTCTTAAAGGATTAATTCGCAGACGAGAAGCTGAGATTGAGATTTGGGAAGGGACATCGCAATACGTTTAGTTAAGGAGTTTCTTCCTTACATTCTTGCTTTCTTGCTGGGTCTTATCGTGGCTTGGCAAGGGTGCAACTCAGAAGCTAAAACCATAACAAAGGTAATAGAGCGACCAGTTCCGACTATTAAATACGTTGATAGATGGCGAACCGATACCGTTAGGTTTGTTTCTAAAGAACTTGTTACTCGTTACGATACAATCTACTCGGATAAGATAGTTATTCGCTTAGATACAATGTTATTGATAGACACTTTTAAGATAGTGGAAACGTGGCTTACTGAAGTAGCTAATTATGACACGACAGTAAACGACATTAGATTAACTTGGTCTAACTATCAGAACAGAACCGAGAACTTGAAAGTGCAATTGAGGAAGAAACCTTTGGGCTGGGCGTTAGGTGTTCACGGATTGGTCGGGCTTCAAAGCGATTTTGTCGAAAGTTACACGCCTTTGTTTGGGGTTGGCTTACAAGCAACTATAAAAAGAACTTACATTAGCGCAAACTATGGCTTTAACGGTCAACACTTTGTAGGTGTTGGCATTGGTCGAAACATTATAAGCAGATGACATACCACACAAACCCGATTACAAGAGAAGCAATCGACAAACTACTCCAAAAGAACGCTTCAAATCAAGCTAATTTAGGTACTGAGTCGACTGATTTAGAACGATTTGAGACAAAGATTAAGTGGGCGGAGTTACTTCGGGAAATTCGTTCGCTAGATGCTGAGTTTGCAGACATAGTTCAGGCACAATGAAGGAAGTTCGACCTCGAATAAAGGGGCAAATGCTGGATGCTTGGAATAACCTAACCCGAAAGGAGCGTAGGATTCTAGTAATAGGCGACTTGCACGAACCATTCTGTTTAGACGGCTACCTTGACTTCTGCAAAGAGACATACCGAAAGCACAATTGCAACCAAGTTATATTTATTGGCGACTGCATTGATTCGCATTACTCCAGTTTTCACGAAACCGACCCGGACGGTTTAGGCGGAGGGCAAGAACTTGAGTTAGCAATAAATAGATTGGCGAGATGGGTGGAGGCTTTCCCAGTTGCTGACGTAACTATAGGAAACCACGACCGTATAATCTCAAGAAAGGCTTTCTCAGGCGGTATTCCGAAGGCTTGGATTAAGTCCTTTAACGAAGTGCTTAACGCTCCAACTTGGCGATTTGTTGACCGAGTTGCTTACGATGGGGTTCAGTATGTTCACGGAGAAGCTGGTACGGCTCGGACTAAATGCCGCGCAGATATGCAAAGCACGGTTCAAGGACATCTTCACACGCAATGCTATTCAGAGTGGTACGTTGGTCAGAACTTTAAAGTCTTTGGCACTCAGGTCGGTTGTGGAATTGACTTCGATAAGTACGCTTTCGCTTACGCTAAACGAGGCAAGAAACCAGCGATAGGATGTGCCGTTGTAATAGGTGGAAAGACAGTTATAAACGAACTAATGGACTTATGATTATATTCTTACTAACCGTTTCCGTTTGTCTCCTTTTACTGGTTGTCGGGATGCTCTTATATATAGGTTATAAGGTTCGCCAATTTGAAGATACTCAAGACGTTATCTTTGATGCCGCAGTCAGCGCAGAGGAGCGTAACCGGGAGATAGAACTAAACCAAGAGGCAATTCTTAACGCCTATTCTCGACAGAATTAAGTTCAAAATAAAAATAATTTAAAAAAACTTTGCTTATTGTAGTGATTATTCAAAAGGTTATTTATATATTTGGGGTGTCATTAAAAAACAGACACGCCATGAATGCTTTTCTTATCACATCGCCAAAAGGAGTTTCAGAATGGAAATCTACATTTGTAGAAACTCAAGAAGAAATGAACAGACTTGAAAAAGTTGGTGTTGTTTCAAACGTCACAGTTCAACAGTTTGTGAACGGAGTTCTTGCAAAGTCTTTTACTTACAACTGGAACGGTGTACAATGGGAAAAGTAGACGAAAGAGGTCAGTTATACGAGGCTCACACTTTGCGAAGTGGTGAGGTCGTTTGGTTCTACTCTGACCAGCTCCACAAGGTTTTTCAATTAGCAGAGTTGTATAAAATAGACGTTTATACATTGAGCGGAATGATGGAGGCAAAAAAACTTCTAAAAAAAACGCATTGATATAGTGATTATTCAAAAGGTTATTTATATATTTGACGTGTCATTAAAAAACACAACAAAATGAAAAACGAAACGCTAACACTTGAAGACATCTTAAACAGCGAACTAATCACGGGAATGATTGAGCAAGAAGACAAAGACCTTGCCGAAGCTGGATGGACTTACAAAGAAGTAAAGAGCCTAGCCGACTCAATCGCTAAGAAATAAAACCAACGGGGCAACCATAAGAACGCCCCACAATAACAGAACAATGAACTACTTAACATTTCAAGAGCGACTTTCCGATTTGCAGATACCAGCATTCGTAAGAAGAACCGCCAACCGAGCCTTAGACTATTTGCAATCTTCCGAGAGTGTAACAATGCGAGTAGAGCCTTTTGCATTTTGGCAGATGGTAAGGTACTCAAGAGCGGAGCCTATCAAGTCCGGGCTTTATACTTTCATCCGTATTTATGACGACCAGCAGAACGCGGTTGATATTCAAACTTTAAATTCTTAACTTTAATTAATAATCATCAAAAAACAGAACGATGAACGAAACGCAGAAAGAGAGGCTTACGCTTCTCGCAAAAGAAAACGGTCTAAACAAAGACCACTTTTTTAAAAGTCCTCAAGGCTTTGTAATTATAACCCGACAAGGAATTGAGCGCATCCAAGCGCACAAGTGCATCCGAGTTAGCTACAATGTAGTCAGCTTATCGGACGACCTTAAACACGTAGTTATCAAAGCTACTGGCGAGATGTCTAACGGTAACGGTTTACCTATTCAAATGGAAACATTCGGAGAGTCTGCACCTGACAACACGCGGCAAAAGTACCCGGTTGCTATGGCAGAGAAACGAGCCTTATCAAGAGTAGTTTTAAAACTCTCAGGACTGTACGAAGTAGGCGTATTTGGAGAAGATGAATCGGACGACTTTAAAAGAGCAAAATAATGGACTGGATAAAAATAAAAGGGGGTAAAGCACCAACGCCATTTGATGAGGTATTGCTTTGTGTTGATGGATTTGACGTGCCAATACAAGGTTGTTATAACGATATAACCGAAACCTTTCATACAAGTTCAGAAGTTATTTGCGCGAACGGAGACAGACCGCGTGTAGGGCTAACAAATTATATACCTTACTACGTAACTCATTGGATGCCATTACCTAAACTACCAAAAAAACAATAAGATGCTGGAAGAACTATTCACAGAACAACGGACTGACGAATGGCACAAGCAACGAATGGGGAAGTTTACGGCTTCCCGATTTGGTGAACTTATGACCAATGCACGGAAGAAAGACGAAGTGCTAGGAGCAACCGCAGTAAGCTACATTTATGAGAAGGCGGCAGAACTCTTGACGGAAGAGCGCAAAGAAATCTTCGGAGCGGCTTTGGATTGGGGAACTGAAAACGAACCAATATGCAAGGCTTACTTCCAAGAGACTACTGGCTTAACGATTGAAGAGATGCCGTTCGTTCCGATTAACGAATACTCAGGCGCAAGTCCTGACGGAATGGTCAACGGAGAACTTATCGAAATCAAGTGCCCGTACAATACCAGCAACCACTTAAAGACTGCATTCGAGGGTTATATTGACCCTAAGTATATGTGGCAAATGCAAGGTCAAATGTTAGCAACTGGTGCGGTGGCTTGTAGGTTCGTTAGCTTCGACCCACGCATTAAAGACGAACGCTTTAAACTGATTGAGATTAGAGTAGAGCAAGACCTTGAAATGCAAGAGCAACTCCGGGAGAGATTGGAGTTTGCAAATGATTACCTTCGTAACTTAATAAACCCAAAATAAAATGGAAAACAAAGTAGTATTTATAGACGGTGTGAACGTCTTTACACCGAATGAGAAAGCACCCGACTTTGTGAAAGCGAGTCTTGTGATTAACCCGACTAAGCTAATCGCTTGGTTGAAGGAAAACGACCAGCATTTAACTGAAGGAAAAGAAGGTCTTGAACTTCGGACTCAGATAAAGGAAAGTAAGCAAGGGAAACTTTACGCTTCAGTCGATACCTTTAAGCCTAAACCACAAGCGGCTACCCTTGAAGCAACTGACGACCTTCCATTTTGAAGAAGAGTAGAAGTAAAATAGTCAAAGAGTTAGATGCCGCCTTCAGTCGATTCATTCGGTTGAGGGCGGTTAACCTTGACGGCTTTGTAGAGTGCTACACTTGCGGACGCAGCTATGAAGTAAAGAAGATTCAGAACGGTCATTTTATGAGCCGAGCAAGATACGCGACAAGGTGGCACGAAGATAACTGCCGACCACAATGCTACGGATGTAACGTAATGCAGCAAGGACGACAATACGACTTCGGCTTAAACCTTGACCGGGAACGTGAAGGACTGGCGGACGAGATGCACCAGCTTAGTTTAACCACCGTGAAGCTGGCCACTTGGGAACTGGAGGAGATGCTGAAGCACTACTGTGAGAAGGTTAAGGAACTAGAATAAAAAAATTTATTTTAATATAGTGAATATTCAAAAGATATATATATATTTGTTGAAACAAAAACAAAGAAACCATGACAACCTCAACAATCACAAAGACAATAAACAAGCTAAACGTATTAATTAATACTTCTGAATACAGTTTAGGATTCAATAGATTGAGTGTATTGCCTTCAAGAGTACGCAGAGCCTTAGATTTAGCTATCTATTTAAAAACAGAAAGCATAAACACTCATTCATTCAAAGTTGATTTTTTCCAAAAGATGAACGAACAAGAGTACATTAACTATTTAAAAACAGCTTAAACAATGAAAGCATTAACACACAAAGACTTTAGACGATTAGGCTTCGAGTTAGTTCAGGATGAAGCGTATAGACTTGGAAATATCAGAATAGACTGCTACGAAGGTAAAAATGGCATTGGTCAAGACTTCATCATAACGATAGACGATATTGTCTATTGCTGGGTCGAAACATTTGAAGAATTAGAAACAATAATCGAAAACAACTTAATAAAAGACTAACATGGAATTTGAATTTACAACAGAAATCGAAGAAGCAGACGTTACAATCAGATTTGATTACCAACCCGAAGAGTCAACGGTACTATATTACTCTGATGGCTCAGGTTATCCGGGTTGTGCAGCATCAGTTGATAACATCGAAGTATATTGGCATACTCAAAAATTCAACTCTACAATCTTAAAGCACGATGATGTAAAGATTGATGTTACTGATTTTCTTCGAGAATTAGGTCAAGACCTAGAAAAACTTTGCTTTAACTTTTTAGCTGACCAATAATGATTGTAAAATTAACCACCGAGCAGAGCGTTTACATTGAGATAGACGGCTACACTTACTACATCGACCACTCGTTAGACGAGCCGATTGTCGAACGCTGGACAGAAGAAACAGAACCAATAACCCTTTTACCTGAAGACAATGATTAAAATACCCAAAATCGAAGAGGTAACTCAAGAGGCTAACGCCAAGAAGATAACCGCTTACCGAATAGCTAAAGATACAAGGCTTTCAACGCAAACCGTTTACGCCTATTTCAAAGGCGAACGAGTAAGCGTGAGAACTCAAGAAGTAATAATCAACTACATTAACAAATACTAATGTTTTACAACACGAACGAAGAAAAAGGAACGACTCTCAAAGAGTCCCGGAAGAAATCCAAAACTCAAGACGAACTTGTACTGGAATACTTCAAGAACTACGATAACTTAGGCGCAACGCCTGAACGAGTTTTAAGGCACTTTAAGATAATGGAAACACTATCGGAAAGCAAGTGGCACAACACGCCTATAACGTCCATTAGAAGGTCATTCAGCAACCTTAAAAACAAAGGTTTGATAAAGAAAACAGAAGTACTAATAGAGGGCGACTTCGGTAAAAATATACACGTATGGAAAATAGCCTAACGGTTCGGATAACGCCCGAAGCAAAACAAGAGTTAAACGAGATTCTGACTTTAGCTGGTGGTTACTTTAACTACAAAACCCAGCATTTGATTGATTTGCTTAATGGAGATGTTAAATACGTTGACGTTCACCGAGAAACTCAAGAGATATTAAGGAGAGTCGTTCTAGCGACTGGATATAGTCACGACATAATCAGTTCAAAGAGCCGCGAAAGGCAATTAGTTTGTGCCCGTCAGTTTGCTATTTGGAAGGTCTATACAGAACTCTATTCGCACGGCTACACTCTTAAAATGATAGCGGACGTTTTCAAGCGAAACCACGCTACAATTCTTTATTCGGTTAAAGTCGTAAAAGGAATGCTGGAGTTTAATGACCCGATGATAGCTAAGATAAATTTTAAGTACAATCAAATTGAAGAAGATGAACGAGCAACATCTTAAAGCGTTGAAGTGTATGGTATTCGCCCAGTCGTTTGTTGAGTCACTAGATGACTTCGGAGGGTCAAGCGCATTCAAGCACCAGTTAAAGAACAAAGGGAACTCATTCGCTAAAGAGGTGGACAAGTTTCTAAACAGTACCTATTCAAAA
>Ga0208305_10000507_pt1 | contig 19531 bp, 9 predicted proteins | sample ColrivemetaGS741_FD_187605 | JGI IMG/M metagenome (GOLD analysis project Ga0208305, IMG submission 187605) | Estuarine microbial communities from the Columbia River estuary - Flood tide ETM metaG S.741 (SPAdes) (version 2) | ecosystem: Environmental > Aquatic > Marine > Intertidal zone > Estuary... | reverse complement strand
GAATTTTTTATTAACCTAGCTACTTTTGTTGAAGAATTTCCACTTGTATCAGGATTATCTAATATTGAAATATCTCCTCCATCAAATGAACTTAATTCAAATTTAGGCTCAAAATTTAAAGGTAATGCTCCATCAATTGCTGCTGTGGTTGCTTCTCTCCAAAAATACATATTATCTAAAAATACAGTTCCAACTGGTGCAGCTGCAATTACCATTTGATTAATATCTGTAAAAGGAACACCTACGAATTCAGTTAATGGTATATCAAAACTCACCCATTTTCCTTCTTTAGTAATTGCACTTCCAACCTCAAATTCAATATTATCAGTACCACCATTATATCCTGTTCCGTTAAAATCAACAAACTTAATTTTAAAGGTTGTTACATCTGTAGACCAAACATCAAAATGGAAATATTCCATTGAAGAAGCATCAATAGGTTCAGCTTCTGTAAGAATTCCAGCAAAATTTAAACCTCTGTAAACAAGTGTATTATTATTTTCTATTAAAACTTCCTCTTTTAAAGTTAATTGTGACCAATCTGTAACAAACATATCTACTGTAGTTTGCGGGTATTTTTCACTATAAATTGAAATAACATCAACATCTGCTCTTGATGAAGGTGTTGGAGCCTTTACAAGTGGTTGTAAAATTTCTGTTACAAGAAACTCTTCTGTATACTCAGTAGTTTCAATTCCAGCACTTTTTGAAACAACCCTTATTGTATAAGTACCTGCCTTTGCATATTGATAAGATGCTGTTCCTTTATTATTAGCTGATACAGGATCATCTTTTCCTTCCTCTCCAAAATACACATCAAATGAAATTGCTAAATCTGCAGTTGCAGTAACATTTACTTTTTTAGAAACTGCTTTGTCATTAGTAATATCTACTACTAAATTTTGAGGGGCTTTAAAAGAAACAACTAAAGGTACAGTAGATTCTGTTTTTAAACCCGTAATGTTAGTTGCAATAATTTTAACATCATAGGTGCCTTCAGCATACACATGTGTTGCCTTTTTACCTTGAAGTACTTTAACTGGATCTACAGTGTCATCTCCAAAATAAACTTCAAAAGATACTGCTCCTTCTCCAACAGGAGCAATAGTTACAGTTCCTGTATTGTCTTGTGTTGCGCTAAAAAATGCAGAAACATTATTTGGAGCGGTTGAAGATGACAAAAAGTCAAGACTTCCAATCTCCTCCTCTGAACAACTCCAAATGGTTGCTATTAATATAACGGCACTTAAAAAATATTTAAATGTTTTCATATGTCTTGTTTATTTTTTAATAATTCTGGTTTTGTATCCAATTACCACCAGCGAATTGAATTTCTTCTAATGGAATAGGGAATACTTCATTTTTATTAGCAGTAAAACCATCTATTTCCTGAGCTGCTCTTCCTGTTCTAACTAAATCGAAGAAACGAAAACCTTCACCTGCAAGCTCTACTCTTCTTTCAGCTAAAATAGCATTGTATAGATTTGTCCCTGTGTATGTTATTCTGTGATTTTGATCTCCAAAAGCTCTATCTCTTACTTTATTCAAATATTCTCCTGCTTTTAAATCATTTCCAGATTTTTGGTATGCTTCTGCAGCCATTAATAATACATCCGCATAACGAATTGCTCTATAATTATTTGGACTCGTTAACTTCAAATCTAAACCTGCATTTTCATTTCTTGTTCTAGGAATGTATTTTCTATTAAAATAACCTGTATGTTCATTTTGTTTTGTATAGGTTACTTCAGGATGTAATACTACCCAAGCATCCATATCCAAAATCGTTACTTCTTTTCTTAAATCACCCTCTTCAAAAGCATCAACAATTTTTTGAGTAGGCAAGTTAAAGTTGTTACCATCGGCAAAGAATGGCCCTTTATATGAATTAGGACCAGCAAAACCTACAGCCACATTACCTTCAATTGCTTGCATATACCCATAACTTCCTCCTTCAACATCAGTATATTGAATTTCAAAGACAGATTCTGGACCATTTTCACCATCCATTTCAAAAATCTCATCAAAATCATCTACTAAAGAATACCCTCCATTAGTAATAACTTCTTGTAATTTTGCTGCTGCCAGTTTGTAAGTTTCAACATCATTGGTTCTTGACGCATCATATAAATATGCTTTTCCAAGTAAAGCTAATGCTGCCCCTTTAGTAGCTCTTCCAGCTTGAGAAGGAACAGGGTTTAAATTATTTGATGCAAAAATTAAATCCTCTATAATTGAAGCATATACATCCTCAACTGGTGAACGAGGAATTGATTTCTCGTCTCCAGGAGCAAATCTACGATCCCCTTTCATTGGAATAGGACCAAACCATTTTACCAATTCAAAATGATAATAAGCTCTCAAAAAACGAGCTTCAGCAATAATTTGATTTTTTCCTTCAAATTCAATTTTATCCTTAAATTCAAGAATATAATTACTTCTTTGAACACCCGCAAACATCCAATCCCATAACTTTTTAACTTCATCATTTACCGGAGTATGAATCATATCATCAACTTGCTGATAACCAGGAACGTCCAATGGGCCATTCCCTCCACATAATGTATTATCTGAAGCAATCTCCCCCATTAATACATTTACAAAAGTTGTTTGTAAAAGGTCATAAGCACCAATTAAAGCTCTCTCATATTCCGCTTTTGAATTAAAATAATTCTCGGAATCAATAGAGTATTCTACAGGACGTTCAACAAAGTCATCTGTACAAGAAATTGTCAGCGCCGAAAATACTGCTACTATACTTATTGTTATATATATATATTTTTTCATTTTAGTACAATTAAAAATTAATATTTAAACCTACCATATATGTTCTTGGAATTGGATAAAAACCATCATCTATTCCTCCACCAATAGGGTTACCACTTGAAGCTCCAGGATCAAATCCTTTATATTTAGTAAATGTATATAGGTTATTTGCACTTGCATATATTCTTAATTTGCCTATACCCATTTTTTCTAAAACTTCAGGATTAATAGAATACCCTAATTGAATGTTTTGTATTCTTACATAAGAAGCATCTTCAACATAGAACGATGACAAAACACTGTTAGTTGTAGCTGCAGTTGTTACTCTTGGTGAACTGTTACTTGTTCCTGCACCAGTCCATCTGCCTAAAGCATAATTTAAAACGTTGGCATCCGGAGCAATACTTTCATAATTACGTATCATATCATTTCCAACAGAAGCAAAAGTGTACATTGTGAAATCTAATGCTTTATAATTAAACTGAAAATTAAGCCCCATAGTTGCATCTGGAATAGGATCTCCAATATTCGTTCTGTCTTTTACATCAATAACTTTATCATTATTAATATCTACATAACGAAAATCACCTGGTGCAGATTGAGCACCTAAACCTGATTGTGAAGGATGTGCATCAATTTCAGCTTGATTTTGAAAAACCCCATTGGTTTGATATCCGTAGAAATAACCTATTGGTTGTCCAACTTCCATTCTTGAAGGTGCTGGCTGCCCAATACTATACACGCCTCCTTCAATAAAATCAGCTCCATTAATTTCTGTTACTTCATTTTTAAGGAATGTTACATTATAACCAACGCTCATTGAAAAATCATCAGAGAAATTATTTTTATAATCAACTGAAAGTTCAAATCCGGTGTTTTTAACTGTTCCAGCATTAACGGTTGGAGAAGAAGCTCCTGGAGCCCCAGATCCAAGTATTCCTGAAGTTGGAATTGCTGGTATTAACAAATCTGCTCTTGTATCAATAAAATAATCTGCAATAACATTTACTTTGTTTTCTAAAAATTTCATGTCTAACCCAACATCAAATTTTCTTGCTTCTTCCCATTTCAAATCTGGGTTAGGAATTTGTCCTGTTGCAACTCCATTAGTTAAAGCTCCATCAAAAACATATGTAGCTTCTCCTGATAGTTGTGAGATATAACCATTTGTTGGAATTCTATCATTCCCTAAAGTACCGTAACTAGCTCTTAATTTCATGAAATTAAGTACGTTTGATTCTCCAAAAAAGCTTTCATCAGATAAAATCCAACCAGCAGTAAATGAAGGGAAGTAACCTACTTTATTTCCTGGTCCAAATTTTGTAGAAGCATCTCTTCTCAACATTGCAGATAGCAAATATTTACCTTTATAATCATACTGTAATCTTCCAAAATAAGATAATTTTCTTTCATCCCAATTCCAAGAATAAACAGGAATAATACCTTCTGCTGGAGCTCCATTTGCTAATGAAATATCTGCATTAGCCCATGAGTTATTAGGGATATCATACCCTGTTGCACCTAAATGATTTCCCCATTCTTTAAAAATAGTATTACCAACTGTTGCAACTATTTTGTGATCATCAATTTGTTTTGAATACGTAGCATACATATCAAATGAATAATCATTTGCATTTTCAGCATCTTGAGTTACTGAACTTCTAGTTACATCAAAAACTTTCCCTCCATAGTTAACAATTTTCGCGAAACTTTTTCCTTCGCTATTTGAAGTGTTGAACCCGATTGAACTAGATAAAACTAAATCTTCAAATAAAGTATAGTCAAGTCCAAAATTTCCACTTATTTTTTTAAAGTTATAATCGTTATTAGTATTTGCAATTTGAGCTAATGGATTAATCATTTCATTTCCTAATCTTCCAACTGGGAATACCGTAAAATCTCCATTTTCACCAAATGGATTAAGAGTAGAAGGGCTATTAACCGCATTTAAAAGCACAGATGCATTACCTCCCTCTGGTAAGGTTTTTCTATTAAAATAAGTATAAATTACATTCGATTTTAATTTTAAATCATCTGAAAGCTCTGCTCCTAATGATAATCTAGCTGTATTTCTTAAAAATCCAGATTTGCTACCTCCAATTATACCTTCTTGATCTAAATGTGAACCACTTACCGCGTAAGTAATTTTTTCAGAACCACCAGACATAGATATGTCATGACTAATAATAGGAACTTCAGTCCCAAAAACCAGATCTTGCCAATCAGTACCTCTTCCTAGTCCAGATAAATTTGAATATGGAATTGGATCCCCACCACTTATATAGGCTTCATTTAATAAAGCAGCATACTCTGTTGCATTTAAAAGATTAATTTTTTTAGAGGTTTCTTGAAAACCATAATAAGTATTGTAAGAAATTTTAGCTTTCGCATTCTTCTTACCCATTTTTGTTGTTATAAGAATTACCCCATTTGCAGCAGTAGAACCATAAATTGCAGCCTGAGCATCTTTTAATACAGTAATAGTTTCAACATCATTTGGATTTAACAAACTTAAATCCCCAACATACCCATCAATAATTGTAAGAGGTTTGTTGTCACCATTGGTAGCAATACCTCTAATACGAATGTTAATGTCAGCTCCTGGAGCTCCTGAAGAAGTAGTTACATTTACCCCCGAAACCGTTCCTTGTAAAGCTTGTTCCATTTTCACAGGCTTTAAATCTTCTAACGTTTCAGCGCTAACTACAGATACAGCACCGGTTACCTCTCTTTTTTTCTGGGTACCATAACCAACTACAACAACTTCATCTAAACTTTGAGTGTCCTCATCAAGTTTTACAGTTAATGCATTTGCATTGGTAACTACAACTTCTTTTGTTGCATATCCTACATAGGAGAATATAAGTATTTCTCCTTTACTTACATTAGGAATGTTAAAATTCCCATCAAAATCTGTAGAAGCTCCTTTAGTTGTGTTTTTAACAACAATTGACACACCAGGTAAAGGCGAACCGTTTGAGTCTACTACAATTCCGTTTACTTCATAGTTTTGTGCGAATGCAATTATTCCAACAAAACTCAGAAAAAATGATAATATTAGTGATTTCATAAATAATGATTAATTAAGTTTTTACTAAATTACTTTGTTTTTTACGTGAACCTGAAAATTGCACCTATACAAAAAACATACATAACCTACTTAATAAATGTCAATTTAACATATAAAGAAGTTAATTATTGATACTTTTTTAGTGTTTATAAGGGGAATTATAGCAGAATAAAGGCACTAGAAGTGTTGTTTTAAGTTATAAAAACATTTTAACTATAACCTTATAGTATGCTAATTGTTGTGGTAATGTTGTGGTATTTTTTGTTTTTGTAGCATTCGTTTAAAGTTCCAATATATACTCTACAAGGCTCTTTTCGTGAAGAAGCTCCATTTTTTTTCTTAACCTGTATCTTTTTATTTCAACACTACGTGCTGAAATGTTTAAAAGTGGTGCTATTTCTTTAGATGCTAAATTTAAGCGCAAGTAAGCGCATAATCTTAAATCATTAGGTGTTAAATTTGGGTGAGCGGCTTTCACTTTCTTTAAAAAATCACTATCCGCATTATTAAAAGCTTCTTGAAACATTTCCCAATCGCTATTATTTGTAAGGTTTTTATTAATAATCTTTATAACAGGTTTTACTTTACTATCTTCTTTAACTACTTCTAGCTCATTTTTAATTGTATTTAAAAGCTCATTCTTTTTAATAATACTCATTGTAGAAGCTGCTAACTCTCTAGATTTACTTTCTATTTCATTTTGAAGCTTATCGTTTTTTAACCGCATTATCACTTTTTCATTTTCCAATTGCGAAACAGAAAATTCTCGTTGTTTTTTCTCAAGAAATCGCTGTTTTTGCTTTGTATAATACTTTTTATAGAATAAATGAACTAACAAGAAAACACAAATAAATAGCACTAAATATGCAAAAAGCATTAGATTAGATAAATACCAAGGTCTTTGGATAGTAAACTCAAAAGTTGCCTCATTTATAGAGTTAACATTTCCTTTCTTAGCTCTAACTTTAAATGTATAATTTCCAAAGGGTAAATTTTTGAACGAAGCTTCTGATTCAGGGGACCAGGAACTCCAACTATCATAAATTCCTTCTAATTGATATTGGTAATTTATTTCGACATACTTATCAACATTCAGAACACTAAAAGAAAAATACAAGTTGTTTTCATTAAATTTAAATGTATGATTTTGATAAGAAACACTATTTTTTTGATGATTTAAAATGCTTTTTTCTATTGAATTAATATTTACTTCAAATTCTTCCTTTTTAATGTTATTGAGGTTTAATATTATATAGCCCTTTGATGTACCAAATAAATATTCTTGATTTTTTAAATGAGTAACATTTTCAAAACCTGGAATGCTATTTCTTAAAATTGCCGGAAGGGAAATTTTGTTCAGCATTGGAACATTATTTAATTTTCCCTGCGAAAAGTAAATTATATTATTTTTTGTAAATCCCCACAATGTATTTGTAGTTTCAATAGCTTCTAATTTCCCTGAAATATAATTTTCACCATTATACAATTTTGTTGTTAATATGGAATCTTTTAAAAACTTATGTGTTTTACTATCATATTTCAACACACCTTCTTTTGAAGTGTACAATATATTATTATTAAAAGTTATTAAACTTGATTTTAAACCTTTTGGCACACTAGCATCCGTTAAAAACTCTAATGCTTTGGTGTAATTATCATCAATTTTTAATTTTATAACACCTTTATATTCATGGCTAATAAACAAGCTCTTCTCAGATTCAAATTCAAAATACCTACTAGAAATATCAAATCCTTTTAATTTATTTCGATATTGCCAATTGTTATCATTTTTTTCTAATATATGTAGCCCATCATAATTTCCTTGAATTAATAAATTGGGTTTACCCGGAATTGGTTTGATATTCCAAGTCCCCATTTTATTAGCAATTAAATTTATATTAGTGTGATTAATAATGAATGTCCCCGAATTGTGCCCACAAAATAAATTGTTGTCTATTACTTTTAAAAACCAAACTTGGCCATTAGTTCCTTTCACAAAACTAAATTCTTCAGATGAATTATAATTTTTATAAAACAACCCTTGGTTTGTACCTAAATACAACTTATTATTATAAATAGCTGAAGCATATACGGCTCCTAATTTCCCATAAATATCATTGTATTCTTTAAATTCTGAATTAAAATTAATAACACTTATTCCATGGTCTAAACCCAACCAAATATTATGTGAACTATCTTCAAATATTGATAAGACTGTATTATTGTTAAGTCCGTTTTCCTGATTAATATTAGATAAAATATTTCCATTTCTATCTATGTGATAAATTCCATTAGAAATTGTACCAATAATAAAACCTCCATCAGCTAATTGAATGCTACTATAAACACTTAAGGCCGAAATCTTTTCATTGAATTGTATTTCCCACTTTGGTATCCCTTCTTCATTTAAATAAAAAAAGCCTTTGTTTTGAGTTTGAAAAAGAAGCTTATTTTCATCATTTAAGAAGATATTTACTAATATAGCTTCTTTAAAAATAGTACTATTTGAAATTAAAATTGGCTTCCCATTTTCTATTTCATACAAACCCTCATTCATTATTTGAAAATAAATACTTTTATTTACTTTAAATACTTTTGGTAAATTGGTTTTTGAATTTATTATTTTAAATGACTTATCGAAAAGATTATAAATATAAATTCTATATAAAGACTGAAATAGAATATAGTTATCAAAATTTAAAATATTCCAAAACTCTTCTTCAATTAAAGGTTCTTTTAATGTGCTACTCAATGAAGTATATTTTAATATGCCAAAAGCATTTTTTTGCCATACACCAAACTCCATATAGCTTCCGGTATAAATCTTTTCATCAATTACATTAACAGAACGTATTATTGTATTGTTTGGTGAAGGATAGAGTTTCCATTTAGCACCATTAAACTCCAATAAGCCACTATTATTAGCAACATAAATATATTTTTCCTGGGATTGAGAAATAGACCAATTTTGATTTTCCCCACCATATTCTTTCGCTGTATAATTTTGAATTGGAGGTGTTTCCTGACCGTAACAAAAAATTGAAAATAAAATAAGTAAAAAATACAACGTGGCTGCTTTATTAAACCTCATAAGTTTACATTTATTTTGAAGGTATTACAATATTACAATTTTAAAAATAAATACTTTCCGTAAAAGGGTTCATTTTTTAATCTTGTAAATTTTCTTCGGTGAAATTATATAAATGTTTATTAATTAAGTTTTGAAAATTTTGAACACTTATAGGTTTAGAAATAAAATCATCAAATCCTATAGATAATGCTTTTTCAATTTCTTCTGCAGTTGAATATGCAGATTGAGCAACCAAAATTAATTGTGGTTTAAATTTTTTAATTTTATTAAGAGCCTCAAATCCACTCATTACTGGCATTTTTAAATCCATTAAAACCAATCTAATTGAATCATCAATTAAACAAAATTCAACGGCTTCTTTTCCGTTTTTTGCATGTAAAATATTACAATCAATTTTTAAAATTTCATTTATTAAGGTTTCTAAAAACAAATAATTTACCTCTTCATCTTCAGCAATTAAAATTGTATATTTCTCATTTAAAGCACTCATTTTTTTATCATCTTCACTTAATGTATAAACATTTTTATAAGGAATTGTTATAAAAAAAGTAGCTCCTGTTCCTTTTTTAGATTCAACTCTAATTTTTCCTCCTATTAATTCTACATTTTCCTTAACTATAGATAACCCGAGACCTAAGCCTCCCATTCTTTTAGATAAATCTTTCTCAAATTGGGAAAATCGATCAAAAATAAAATCATGTTTTTCAGTTTCAATTCCTACTCCTGTGTCTTTTACATATATTTCTAGTTGATTTTCAATTAGTTTGTATCCAAATTCAATATATCCTTCATTGGTAAACTTTAATGAGTTTTCTAATAGATTACTAAGTATTTTATTAATTTTTGATTTGTCTGTTAGTATAGTACTTTCTTTATCCGAAAGACTATTTTTAACATATAATGGGATTTTATTTTCTTTCGCTTTTATATCAAAAATTGAAAATAATTCTAAAAATAAGTCATTTAAACAAGCTTCACTTTCAATAACCCTAACTTGTTTTGTTCCTAATCTTGAAATTTCAATGATATCATCAATCACATGAAGTAATTGCTTTCCACTACTCTGAATAATTTGAATATAATTCTTCTTTTTTTCATCACTTAAATTTGGAGTTAATAAAAAATCTGAGAAACCTAAAATGCCATTCATTGGCGTTCTAATTTCATGAGACATATTATTTAAAAACTCCGTTTTTAGTCTATTACTTTCTTCAGCGTTTCCTTTTGCTATAATAAGTTCATTTTCAATCTTTTTTTGTTCGGTTATATCTATCTCAATTCCATCCCAACAAACTACCCCTTTAAAACTTCTTGGTTTAGAGACAAAATAAGACCATCTAATAGAGCCATCAGGATTAACAACTCTAGCTTCTGTTTTAAAAATTGACAATTGATTTATTGAAACTTGCTCTTTTAAAATTAATTTCTGTATATCATCTTTGTGAATTCTTCCATAGATAAATTCAGCATTTTCTTTTGCTTGCTCAACAGTACAACCATACATTTCATTAACTGTTTCACTAACATAAGTAAATTTTCTTTTATTTTCATCAATAGAAATAACTTGGTAAATCATCCCGTTTACCAAATTATTTGAAATTAATTTAAGCTGTCTTTCACTTTCCTCAGCAGTTTCTTTCGCTAAAATTAATTCTTCATTATTTTTACTTAAATCTGCAGTAAGTTTATTAGCAATTCTTTTTGCAAAATTTGCTGTATTAGACAGTGAAAAAACTAAAAAACTAAGTAAAATACTAAATATCAACCCTAATATTAAAACCGTAAAACTGAAGCCATTTAAAAAGTTTATTTTGGGTTGTGAAAATTGTAAAATCCATATTTTGCCATTAAACTCAATTGGTAAATTAAAATTATTATAACTTTCAATAATTTTATTGTTAAATTTTACATCAGAATTATATAAAAGAGATTTTGTATTTAAATTTTTACCATCAAAAACATTTAAATGAATTTTATTTTCCTTTTCTAAATTATATAGATCAATTATACCTTCCATAAAATCGTTTATTCTAAAAGAAATTGCAGCCCAACTGCTTATCGCTTTTCTTCTATCATTAACATTATGTGTCGGCATATTTTTAAAATAAACAGGCGAATATATTACAATACCTGGCTGTTTACTGTTTATTCCTTCTTGAATTAATATTACTTTATTAGTTAAAATTGCAGTATTTGAATCTCTTGATTCATCTAAGGCTTTTCTCATATTAGTATCGGAACTAATATTAAACCCAACAGCTTTTATATTTCTATCTATTAAAGGTTCTATAAATATAATTGGAGTAATTTTATCTATTTCAACTTCAGGAAAAACTTTATAATCATTTGAAAATTCTTTTTTGAAACGATTCGAATGATTTTGAAGATGCTTTTTTGGCACATTTGTTATATAGGCTACACCTTGAAAACCTTTTAAATAATTACTAACATTACTTTTTTCAATAAAAAACTTCCAATCTTCTCTGGTAATTGTATCTGAAGCCATAAAAAAAGCCGAACTACTTTGAGAAAATTGGATATAAGCATTTAATCTGCTTTGAATTTTAGCTTTTATTTCAGTAGCAACAATTTCCAATTGTTGTTCTGCAATTTTATTATTATCCTTTCTAACAAAATAAGACACTAAAATTGTCAAACCTACACTAAAAGAGAGTACTAGTAATGGGGCTAAAAAAGTTCTGCGTTTTATTTCTGTCATCTTTAGGGGTTTGTGAATTCTCCCCTAATGTAAACTATTTTAAAATGTAATCAAAAAAAATATTGATGAAGAAAACATCAAGAAGTATAGTCAACACGGTCATCTTCCGCTAACATTTTTTGTCTTTAAGTGTATTTAAATGAATCTAACTCCTAAAGTTTTCATCAACAATTTTCTTTACATTTTTGTTGAGGGCTGCTAACCCTTTATAACTAGTATGCTCTAAAATAATAATAACCAAATCATCTCCAGGATATTGTGTAAGTGCAGTGCTGAATCCATTCCATTTACCATGATGATATATAATATTTTGCTCTTGATTATCAATTCTAAAACCAAAACCATATGGAATTTTTCTCCCTTTTATAGTTTCTCCTTCGGTATACATTAAGTCTAAAGACTCTTTAGAAAGTATTTTTCCATTATTTAACCCAAGAGTCCACTTAAACAAATCTTCACAAGTAGAATAAACATTCTTATCGCCCACAATGGCATCATTCAATGTGCTATTTATTTTTAAATGTCTCCAGCCTTTATATAATCTATATCCTTCTAATTGGTTTGATTTAATACTGTCATTTTCAAAACTATACACAAATGAATCTTTCATTTCTAAAGGGTCAAAAATGTTCTCTTTCATAAAATCACCAAAGCTCATGCCAGAAACTTTTTCCACAATTGAAGCCAATACAAAATAACCTGTGTTAGAATAATCAAATCTACTACCAGGTGCAAAGTGACGTTGTACATTAATTGACTCTAAAAATGTCATCATTTCACTATTAGTTGGTGCTTTTTCATTTTTCCATTTGTGATCTGTAACCCAAAAATATTTTGGTAAACCAGCAGTATGATTTAAAAGGTTTTTAATAGTCACATTTTCGAAAGGAAAATCTGGAAAATACGTATTCACATAATCATTTAATCTTATTTGATCTCTCTCATATAACAACATTATAGCCGTTGCAGTAAATTGCTTACTTACAGAAGCCAATTGAAAAGTAAATACTTCATTTAATGGCACTTTCTTATTAAAATCTGCATAGCCAATTTGATTGTTATACACAATTTTTCCGTTTTTGGCTACTAATAAAGATCCGTTAAAATCATGACTTTTGTTAATTCTATGCAATAATGAATCTAATTTATAACTTACCTGTTGAGTTTCAGTTTTGTTATAATACTCTAATAAAGTATGTGCTAATTCTCCTTTTGATTCATTGACTTTATTACCAGATATAACTTCATATTCAGAAGCTTCAGACCTAGTACTAATTATAAAAATACTTAATATAACTATAACTGCAAGGGCAATGTATTTAGTTTGTTTTTTCAAATTAGGGTGTTAAAATTTAAGGACGCAAAATAACATTCTAATCTAGATTAACAAAACAGATATCACATTTTAACTTAAATTTAGTTAATTTAACTATTGTTCTTTTTTAAAGTTAATAATCCTTAAAAGATGAGTTATATTGCAAAAGCGTTCTCCATTATTATAATTGTTTTGTTAAATAAATATTTAATCTAAAAAAACTCCCTCAAAACTAATTTAGGTGTTCTGTCAACTTTAAAAAGACCCCAATGTTTTTCAGGTTCTAATTCTTCTGAAGACCCCTTCCAAGGCTCATCAAATGCTTCAAAAACAAACGTTAAAATACCTTCTTCTTCACTCCAATCCATTAAATCATTATAGTATATTTTTTGATTTTCTTCACTAACATTTGTTGGGCAAATTCCTCTTCCGTTTGAATTTGTTGCCCAGCCTGCTTCTGTAATCATTACTAATTTTTCAGGGTACATATTAGCTATAGAAAAATAGTTTTTCTGTGTATATTCAAGTGCCTCATGAATATTTTTATATTCCCAAACTGGGTATGTATGAATAGAAATAAAATCTACTTCTTCTACTAAATCTTGTATTTTATTTAACCAAGGAAGATAATTTTCACAAAATGTAACGGGTTGTTTAGCTCCTTTTTTAATCATTCTCACATAACTAATAACACTTTCAACAGAAACATAATGATCAGTCCAATCTACACATGCTTCGTTTCCGGCAGATAATGAAAAAATAATATCAGGATATTGATTAGCTAGTTGAATTAATTTTTCAATTTGAAGCTTATTTTTCTTTTTATTGGCACTCAATTCTTCTTTAGAGTAGGAACCTCCCCAAGGGCAACCAAAATTATTCATTTCAGCAGTTATATATGCCCCAAGCATCACTTTAAAATCTAATTTTTCTTTTTGAATAACATCCAAAACAATTAAAGCATGTGCATCACAATCGTACAAGCGAAGATATTTCCAATGCTTATGAAGTATTAATAAATCTTCTTTAATCTCTTCATAAGTTGGTATGACTCCCCCCGGCATTTGTCCTTCTCTAAAACCAGAATAACAAATAGCTTTACCTGGTTCAATTTTTATTTTTTTTGAATATTTCATTTCGATAGTTTCTTTATTTAATTCATAAAAAAAGCACTTCAAATTATTAAAACAATATTTAAAGTGCTTTCAAAAAAAATTATTTATTTCAACTAGTTGTTGTTCTTAAAATTTTAATTTTTCATCTTTATCCCATAATCCCCAATAGGCTCCAACATCTCCTTCAGGCCCTACTTTCCATGATTCATCAAATGACGAAAAATAAAATATTTCAATATCGTCTTCTTGAGACCATTTTTGCGCATTGATAAAATATTTCATTGCATTTTCATTTGATGGAAATGCACCTCTAAGATTTGTACCATGACTAGGCCATCCTGTTTCAGAAATAATTACCTTTTTTCCATTTCCAGCCTGAAGAGCTTGTGCAAACATTTGTTTCATATGTTGCAATGAATATTCTATTGGACATCCTTCCCAATAAGGGTAGCAGTTAGCTAAAATTACATCACAAGCTTCCGTAATTCTTGGGCGTATAGAAAATTCATAATAAGCATCAACATAGCCTACAGGTATTTCACTTGGTATTGCTTCTTTTACTTGCTTCATAAAATCTAACAATTCATCTTCACTTAAATCCTTTCTGTACATTACCTCATTACCAACTGCAGCTATATCTACATATCCTTCATTAGCTAATTGAATTAAACCTTCTACCTCTTTTTTATTAATCTCTGGATCATCACCCAGCCAAGCTCCCACAAGGGTTTTTAATCCATATTCGTGCGCTATTTTTGGAATAAACTCATTTCCATCAGTGCAAGAAAAAGAGCGAACCCACTTAGTATATGGTTTTATTATTTCCATTCGTCTTCTTACTTGTTCTTCAGTAATAACATCTCCTGGTTTTTGTCCATCTTCGTATAGACTAAAACATAACCCGTGCATACCATTTTCTATTGTGCTTTTCCAAAGCTCTTCTAGTCGCTCTATTGATAATTTGCTGTAATCAACTCCGTTATCATGTGTACTATCAATTCCTTTAAGTGAAAAATTGTGCCCCTTTCTGTATGACATTTTTTTAATTTTTAAATTATAATTTTTTGGTTTTATTTTTTAGCTTAGAGTACACCTCTACGCCTTACTAATTCTATTTTAATTTTTCTAGCTCTATCCTCATCAAGATCATACGTCCACATAACCCAAATAGCTAATGCTGCAGTTAACGCAGGAATAACAATATCAGCAATACGTAAATTAATAATAGTATCAGCTGTTTGTAAGGCCTCATTTGAGTCGAAACCTACCAATTTTAACACTAAACCACCAAGAACTAGGGCTATTGCTTGTCCTAATTTTACCATCCACCAATAAATTGCTCCAAACGTTCCTTCTTTTCTTGGCATACCATTTTCTAATTCATCTAAATCACACACATCAGCAGTCATACTCATCATAAGAGTAAATAAACCTCCTATACCAAATGACATTAACGGAACTGGTATAAATATCAACCATGGATTAGTTGGGCTAAAACCCCACCATTTTAAAAGATAACCAACAATTGAAATTGCTGTTGCATAGATAAAAGCTTTTCTTTTTCCTACTTTGTTTGCCATCCAGTTAATAATTGGTATTACTAAAAATGCAGTTGCTACTGCACTTATTGTAGAAAACCAAGCAGGCCAATGTCCTGCATCACCGTAGTTCCCTTTAAACATATAAAACACTATGATAAAGTAACTAAAAGAAGCTACCATTTGAAACCCATTGAATACTAAAAATGTAGCTCCACAAAGTTTCATAAATTGTTTATTTTTAGAAATTTGCTTAATACCATTAAATAGATCTTTCAAATTACTGAACATTGTTTTAAATGTAATTTTTGCACGATTTCCAAGATGTGTTTGATCTACTTCTTTAATAAATATTGCTGGCAAAATTCCTAAAATCATACATATAGCTCCTACTATAATTGAAAGTTGCCTAACACCTACTGCTTGTGATTCAAATATGTCTGGGTCTGCAATTAAAACCCAAAACCATGGCACAATCATCCAGGCAATTTGTCCAACCATTTGTGATGAAGCCATTAAACGCGTACGCTCATTATAATCTGATGTCATTTCATATCCTAAACCAATTAAAGGTGTAGAAAACATGGTATTACCAATTAAATACACAAGTGATAAAATAAGGAAATACCAAAAATTATATAGTTGTGAATTTTCTGGATTTAGTTGCCATAAAACTGCAAATAATACCCCACTTAAAATTGCCCCAATAAAAATGTAAGGTCTTCTACGCCCAAATCTTGATGTTGTATTATCTGAGATATAACCCATAATAGGATCTGTAAGCGCATCAAATATTCGAGGAAGTCCTCCTAGCAAGCCCGCCAAAAAAGGATCCATTCCAAAAGCTGTAAGTAAAAAAAACATAAAGACGCCTAAAGCACCCGGCAATAAATTATTTACTAAATTTCCAGCCCCAAAAGCAGCTTTCTGAATGAAAGGAACTCTATCTCTTTCTGGTGTTTGTTGTTGTGACATAATTTTCTTTTTTAATTAGCAACAACTATTGTTTGAATAGCTTTTGCATTAATGATTAGTTTTATTGATTTATTATTTAGTGATAAACTTATTGTTTTTGACTCTTCTCCTTCATTAAATAGGATAACTGCAATGGTTTTATCTGGATTTTGAGCGGCTGTAACCATTAGTGATTCATCTGTATTTTCAAATCCTATTCGTACTGCACCTGGCCTTATATATTTACTAAAATGTGCTAACGTATAGTAAATAGGTGTAAAGTAAACTTCGTCCTTATCTGGATCTACAATTACAGGAGCTAAACACCAGTTTTTAAACCAGTTTGGACCACCTTGTTTGTCTAATACCATATTCCAATCTACCCAACCGTCAACCCAGTTATTCAAACAGCCAATTATATCTCTTGCGTACCTATTTACAGGGGCGTATTTTGGGTGTAAATACTTTTGATCCTCAGGTGCCCAGTCCCAACCCCAGTCTGTAGATTCTTTACTCCAATACCAGGCGTCATCTTGCCATTTTGGTATTTCTGAATCACCACAGGCTTCAGATTGAATTAGGTATTTATCTGGTGCTGCATTATGTGCGAACTGAAGTGATTCTGGAAAAAAGTCATAAGTACTAGCATACCAATGAATAGCTGTTCCATCATAATATTTAGAAGAAGCCTCATCTTTATACATTACTTTAATCCATTCTTTTAACTCTTCACCACGATTTTGGTCATAGCCTAAAATCTTAACGTTCTTTCCATCAGCTTCAAGTTTAGGCCCAAGATGATTTTGTACAAAGTCAGTCATTTCTTCTGCAGAGAAATGCATACTCTCCCAGTTATTATTGTTTCCTAAAGGTTCATTCTCAACTGTGAAACCCCAAATATCAATTCCTTCGGCTTTATATGCATCAATGTATTTTGAAAAGAACAGTGCCCAAGTGTCTTTATACTCAGGTAATAATTTACCGCCTCTCCAATCGTTGTTATCTTTCATCCATGGTGGTGCAGTCCAAGGTGAAGCTAATATTTTAAATCCGTCTTTTGAAATTGCCATAGCATCTTTAATCATCGGAATTAAATCATCTTTGTCTTCATCTATAGAAAAAGAGTTTAATTCTTTGTCACCTTCTATGGGTGCATAAGAATAGTTGCTTAAAGAAAAATCACATGAATTCATGTGTGTACGCGTTAAAGAGTAATTAGCGCCTTCTTCTCCAAAATAAGCCTCTAAAATAAGATCTCTATTTTCTTTGCTTATTTTGTTTAAAAGATAGGCAGATGCCTCAGTAAAAGACCCTCCAAACCCAGTGATAGTTTGAAATTTTTCATCAGGTAATAATTTAATTGTTGCAGGTTCTTTTCCAGACGTAAATTCTGTAATTTTGGTTAGTTTATGACCGCTAGCGGATGTTTCATAAACTTCAATGGATAATTGCTCTTTATTTTCATTACAACTTAATATAACAACTATAAAAAGAGCATACACGTAGGTATTGATTATTTTCATATTTAAAACTTTGAAATGCAATTTTATTACTATTTTTTTTATTAAAAAAATTATAAAGAGATGCTATTATTTGCTATAATTCAATTCTCTTTACTAGTATAAAACCTCACTTTTAAATTGGTTTTAAATAAGGTTAGCAAAAAATAATTTTAATGCTAACCTTATTTTATTTAGTTCTATTTATATTGTGGTTATTCTATATTAAATAACACGGTTTAAATAAAACCGTGTTATTTTGTGCTATAGTTTTAATTGTTAATTACTCTAATCGAACATCATCAAAGTAATAAATACCAGATATTGGAACTGTACCTCCACCTATATCATTTGGTTTGATTACAAAATTATTGTGTCCTCCTGGTGGAACTCCCGTAAAAGTCACTTCGACTTCAGTCCAAACATTAGCATTCGTAACAGTTTTCTTTATTGGTGTTGGATTACCTACACCAGGTTCGTTTGGATCATTAGAAATTTCGAATTGAAATTCGATATTTGGTAACGTAGAATATATTTTCACCTTAAAGGTTAATGAAGAATTAAAATCAGCAGCAAAAGCATTTTGAATTCCTTCCCAATGACTTGCACCAGCTGGTTTATCAACTTTTAAAACATAAGCTGATGTATTTATACCAGTAGGTGAAGGATTATCAGCTAATTCTGCACTAATTGCATCACCAAACTTAACATCTCCATTTGTAGCCATAAAGGTTTCACATCCTTCAAAGTCTACTGGAAAATCGACAGCTCTAATAAGTGTACCAGTACAACCACCAGTACCACCACCGCCGCCAGTTCTAGTATATGTTTTAAGTTCATCAAAATGAATAGTTAATGCATCACCTTGCTCAAAGCCAAAGAATATTATAATTCTATTAAATTTATTTGTATCTGATTCTGGAAAATCAAAGGTTAATTCTTCCCATCCATTCGCAATAGTTGTTAATTGCGATACTTGATTATTTATACCTCCGTTGTTAGTATCTTCTAACTTGAACAATACCTTTGTCCCTACATTAGGTGAAAATATCTTTAATTTAAATCCAGCATTATCAGTTAAATTAAACTTATCAGCTGTAAAGATTTGCACATTAGCATAATTAGCACCTGCTGCTTTGTCTATTTTAGCAACTTTACAAGAACTGTTAACTGCATTGTCAAAATCTGGATTATCCAAATATTCATATCCTACTTCACCTAAAAGCAATTTATCTGTCTCACCTACAGTCTCAGTTGTACCAGGATCGGTTTTGAAAGAAATATTAAAACTGCTAGCAGCAAATGATTGCGAAGTATCTGCAACACATGTACCACCGCCGCCGCCAGTTCTAGTATATGTTTTAAGTTCATCAAAATGAATAGTTAATGCATCACCTTGCTCAAAGCCAAAGAATATTATAATTCTATTAAATTTATTTGTATCTGATTCTGGAAAATCAAAGG
>Ga0208305_10000500_pt1 | contig 19690 bp, 18 predicted proteins | sample ColrivemetaGS741_FD_187605 | JGI IMG/M metagenome (GOLD analysis project Ga0208305, IMG submission 187605) | Estuarine microbial communities from the Columbia River estuary - Flood tide ETM metaG S.741 (SPAdes) (version 2) | ecosystem: Environmental > Aquatic > Marine > Intertidal zone >... | reverse complement strand
ACAACGTATACTCACCTTTCCCTACCTTTTCATCCAACACTTTAAATAATCTTTCTAAATCTAAATCTAATCTTAAATAGGTGTCTTCAATTTCTTTGGAATTCGGCCCAAAATTATGTCCAACTTTATCGGTGCTGGAATAACTTACCGTTAAAACGTCTGTAAAATTATCTTTGCCCAATTGTTCACCAATTATGGCGGCAATAGCAAAATCGGAAGTTAAACTATTTCCAAAAGGTGATTCGGCAATAATATTAAAACCGCCATTTTGATCTTTTAATTTTAACAAATCGTAAGGAAAGGTTGCTGTTTCTTTTCCTTTAAAACCAGCTTCAAAAGTGTTTAAATCGCTACCACTTTCTGTATAGGATTTAATATTGTACAATGTATTCCATTCTTTAAAATACGATTCTGTAATATTTGAAGAATTAAAATCCTTTACCCAATTAGGTAAATCGTTCATATAGAAAGAACTTGTAACCCAATTTCCGCTTCCATTATCTTCATAATCAAACCAATAAGCCCCATTTGCTGTATGGCCCGCAGGTAAAACTGAACCCCTGTCTTTTAAAGCAATTCCTATTGTTTTTCCTCGCATTTCGGTAAATAATCTATTTTCATCTGCAAATGTTGTTGTTAGCATACGATGTGGTGATTTTTTTCCACCATCACCTGACATACCTATTGAAATTACAGAATCATTTTGAACACAATAAACATTTTGTTTTAAACCTTTATCATACCAATCATTTCCAACAATTCCATGGTATTTAGGTGTAGTGCCTGTGAAAATTGAAGCATGACCAGGACCTGTTTTTGTTGGCACATAATTAAACTGGTTATTTTTACAATTAAAACCTTCGTTCATCAAACGTTTAAAACCACCTTCTCCATATTTATTATAAAACCTAGTTAAATAATCGTAACGCATTTGGTCTACTACAATACCAACAACTAACTTAGGATTATCACCATTATAAGTCTCCTTTTTAGTTAAAACCACCGCATTTTGAGCTTTGCATGATAGCAAGAAAACGATACCAAAGAAGAAGTAAAAAATATTTTTTGACATAACTATTAATATATGCGGTAAAAATACAGCTTTTAAAATATCTTAATTTAATTTTAAAGTTAAATACCTCTAACTTTTTTTTACTTTAGCACTATTAAAATTAATTATGACATATCTACATAATATTGGTGCTTATTTTTTAATGATAGCAGAAATGTTTCGCAAGCCAACTAAGTGGTCTGTGATGAAAAATCTAATATTTAAAGACATTGACGATTTGGTTATTGGTTCTTTGGGCATTATTGCATTTATCTCCTTTTTTGTTGGAGGGGTTATCACCATACAAACGGCTTTAAATATTAGTAACCCTTTAATACCAAAATATCTGGTTGGATTTGCCACAAGGCAATCGGTAATATTAGAATTTGCCCCAACCTTTACATCTGTTATCATGGCTGGTAAAGTAGGCTCTTTTATTACTTCCAGTATTGGGACCATGCGTGTTACAGAACAAATTGATGCTCTGGAAGTAATGGGCATAAATTCTTTAAACTATCTTGTTTTTCCTAAAACAGTTGCTTTAATGTTATATCCTTTTGCTATTGCTGTCGGCATGTTTTTAGGCATACTTGGTGGGATGGCTGCTTGTGTTTATGGTGGCTTTAGCTCACTTGAAGATTATGTTTTGGGTATACAAACAGATTTTATTCCCTTTCATATAACCTATGCATTTATAAAAACATTTGTTTTTGCTTTTGTATTAGCAACCATTCCTGCTTATCATGGTTATTATATGAAAGGAGGAGCCTTAGAAGTTGGAAAAGCAAGCACAACATCGTTTGTCTGGACTGCTGTGGTTATTATTTTATTAAATTATTTCTTAACTCAAATGCTTTTAAGTTAATGATAGAGGTTAAAGATTTACATAAATCGTTTAGTGGTGTTGAAGTTTTAAAAGGTATAAGTACAACTTTTGATAAAGGAAAGACCAACCTAATTATTGGACAAAGTGGTTCGGGGAAAACGGTTTTTATAAAATGTTTATTGGGTTTATTCCCTTATGAAGAAGGATGTATTTCTTACGACGGAAAAATATTTTCTGAATTAAGTGAAGACCAGAAGCGTGATTTAAGAGGCGATATAGGTATGGTATTTCAAGGAAGTGCTTTATTTGATTCGATGACGATTGCTGAAAATGTGATGTTTCCATTGCGTATGTTTACGAAGCAAAGTAAAAGCGAAATGCAAGACCGTGTTGACTTTGTTTTAAACAGGGTTAATTTATCCGATGCACACAATAAAAAACCTAGTGAAGCTTCAGGTGGTATGCAAAAACGTGTTGCAATTGCCCGGGCGATAGTAAACAATCCTAAATATTTATTTTGTGACGAGCCAAATTCTGGATTAGACCCAAAAACTGCTATTGTAATAGATAATCTAATTAAAGAAATTACGGAAGAGTACGACATTACTACTGTAATCAATTCTCACGACATGAATTCGGTAATGGAAATTGGCGATAAAATAGTATTCTTGAAAAACGGTTTAAAAGCTTGGGAAGGCTCTAAAGAAACCATTTTTAAAACAGATAACGAAGTAGTTACAGACTTTGTTTACTCGTCTGAATTAATGAAAAAAGTACGCCAAATGTATATTGAAGAGAAGCAGTAAAATCTCTATTTTTCTCGATTTATAATTAAACTATCTAAAGCAAACCGCTGTTTTAACCAACGTCCTAATTTATCTTGTTGCTTTAATATGTCAGCTTCCTTAATAGAACCATCATTCCATTTTACAGTGAAAACCGAAAGCGTATCAATTTTAGAAAAGTTAGAAGTTATAACTGTTGAATACGATAATCTAGATACATCACTATAATTTATTTTTACTTCTTTAGTTAACTCATCAAATGGTATTTGTTGTGCTTCTAGCTTTGCTAAATTTTTTAATTTCCCTTCAAGAAATACTATTTTTTGTGATTGTGAAAGCATGTCTATTGAATCTCGATATCTAATTTGTTCCATATATTTCAAATTATCCAGATTCTTATTTCTATTTTGATGTAAAATTAAATTAGTGTTTTTTAATGCATCATAATTTTTTAATCTATCCTTTATTAGTGCTACTGAGCTTTCGGGTATTTCATCCAATCCAAAGGTGTTCAATTCTATAGAAGACACTATTTTATCATCATCAGAATATTTATAAGAGGAGTTTTTAATTATATAGTCCGCATGAGGCAATGCGCTCAACTCCCTATTTATAAAATTTCTAGCATCTCTTTTAAACCTGCTTTCACTTAAAACATTTATAAAAGTCCAAATTGCAGGTATCATAACTATAATGGCCAAAAAAGTGGCTATCCTGCCAATACGCCTTCTTTTAGCCGAATTAACATATTTAATCATGGGGAATTTTAAAACTTTAACCACTAAAAATGTGGCTAATGCAATAAAAATCGTGTTAATGGTAAACAAATACATCGCGCCTAATGCAAACCTAATTCCCTTTGTAAAATCATCTTCTAACGCTACAGAAAGCCCGTAACCCACTGTGCATAAAGGAGGCATTAAAGCTGTGGCAATAGCAACACCAAAAATTACAGAAGCAATAGTTCCTTTTTTGGTACGCGCAATTATTAATGCTAAACCACCAAAAAAAGCAATTAGCACATCGCGAATGTCTGGTTGTGTCCTTGCTAATAATTCGGAGGACTCTTCGCTTAATGGAAAAGACCAAAAAAACAAAAATGCTGTTAACACACTTAACAAAATCATGACCCCAAAATTGACTAACGATTTTTTTAATGTATCAATATCATTGATAGAAACAGATAAGCCAATACCTAAAATAGGGCCCATTAATGGCGAAATTAACATGGCACCAATAACTACCGCTGTAGAATTGGCATTAAGACCTACAGAAGCCACAAAAATTGAACAGACTAAAATCCAGGCAGTAGCTCCTTTAAATGGGATATCGTTTTTTATAGCTTCTATAGTAGCATCACGATCGGTTTCATCGCGAAAATCTAATAGATCCTTAAAAAAACGTTTAGCACTGGCTAACAAGCCTAAGGCATCTTGCTTTATGGCATCTTTACTTTCAACAATGGTCTTCTTTTTATTTGATTTGTTTTCTTCTTCAGAAAAATTAGACTTGTTCTCTTCCATTTTTTTAAAAATAGCCACTATTCCGATAGTTATAGTGTTATGAATATAGATTAATAGACTGTTTTTACTGAATATTGTTACTTGAAACTCCTCGCTAAATTATCCGTAATGCTTCCCGAATTTATCTTTAACTTTTTGCAAAACTTTTTTAATATCCTGCTCTTTTGTCTTCGGATAAATAAGTAACACCTCATCTTTATCAACAATAATATAATCATTTAAACCATCCACAACTACAATTTTATTGTTTTTAGTTCTAATCATATTACCCGATGCATCTTCAGTTAAAGTTCTGGCATGAACAACCGCATTACCGGCAGTATCTTTATCTAATTTATCATATAAACTTCCCCAAGTGCCCAGGTCGTTCCAATCAAACTCCGCCGAAATTACAAACACATTATTAGAGGTTTCCATAATCGCATAATCCACCGAAATATTTTCCGCTTTCGGGTAATTCTCTTTTATAAAATCGTCTTCAGAATCGGTATTATACGAATTTATTCCTTTTTCAAAAAGGGTGTATAAAGTAGGTTGATTACTTTTAAATGCATCAATCACCGTTTTTACACTCCACATAAAAATACCTGCATTCCATAAAAAATTACCTTGAGCAATAAATTCTTTGGCAGTCTGGTAATCTGGTTTTTCTCTAAATTGATTTACAGATTTTATAGTTTCTGATGACGTTTTATCAAACTCAATATAGCCGTAGCCGGTATTTGGGAATGTAGGTTGAATACCAAGCGTCATTAAAGCGTTGTTTTTAGAACAAAACTCGAAAGCTTGTTTTACATTTTTACTAAAAGTTGCTTCGTCTTCAATCCAATGATCGCTTGGAGCTACTATCATAATAGCATCCGGGTTTTCCTTCTGAATTTTTAATGATGCATATAAAATACATGGCGCTGTATTTCTCATAGCAGGTTCTAAAACAACCTGACGCTGTGTTACTTCTGGTAATTGTTCAAAAACCAAATCGTTATAACGTTCGTTGGTTAATATAAAAATGTTTTCCTTCGGAATTAAATGCGAAAGTCTTTGAAATGTTTTTTGAATTAGAGTATCACCAGTTCCTAACATATCGTGAAACTGTTTTGGAAATTCTTCTGTACTTACTGGCCAAAAGCGCGAGCCTACACCACCTGCCATTAATATGGCGTAATAATTTTTGTTTTTCATATTTTTATTATGAAATTCCTGTCTCAACAGAAATTAATTCAACTTCAGCATTTGGATTAAAAAGATACAATTTTCCTGTTTTAATTTCAACACATTCGAAACGTTTTGTTCGTTTTTCTCCTTTTTTAAATATTCTTCCGTTATATAATATAAAAGTCTCCCCCAAAGGTACTTCAAAAATAAATGTTTTATTATTTGGTTCGTCGAATTGCTTTAATGCTAAGGCTAATACCGTATCACTGTCGCTGGATGCTTTAGGATTTATAAAATGCTTAGCTAACATGGGTAATAAATGATTTGGAAAAATATTGGGATTTAGAAATGGCAACATTAAATGTTGAAAAGTTTTTTTCCATTCAATTCCGTGAGGCTTTATAAATCTGCCGTAGGTTTTATATGCTTCAAAATGGGCTATTTCGTGAATTAGCGTTATTAAAAAACGGTATTCGTTTAAATTAGAATTTATTGTAATTTGATGCTTTCCATTTGGTAAACGCATATAGTCACCATGGCGTGTTTTACGCTCGTTTTTAATTTTAACAACCAAATGATCGTGCTCTAAAAGTTTTAGAATTTGAGGCATGCCATTTGGCGAAATATAATCTCGAAGTTTATTTTGCATTAGTGCAAAAATACACGATTTCTTGGAACAAAAACAATTGATTTTGTGCTAAATATTGGCTAGATTCGTATTATACTGTTTGTGTTTATATTTTCCAAATAAATATACACTAGTGAATATATTCACTTGTTACTAGTAAGCTAAAAAAAATGAAAAACACATTTTACCTGTTGCTAATACTACTATCCTTCAAAGGAATTAGTCAAGCAACAATCGTTGACAATACTTTTAAATTTGATTTTAAAAAGGCTATAAAAAATTCCCGTCTTTTTGAAGTGCATAATTCCGGATATTTTGTGCAAGCAGATAAGGATCAGCAAAAAATCCAAATCCGATTTAAAATAAAATCTGTCTCGAATAAAAAAAAGATTTTGACCCGAATAAATTTTATTTAGTTTCAGATGAATATAAAAAACGTTTAAGACCCGTAGATATGAAACATAATTACGCTATGACTACATTCATTGGATTTGAAAAATTAATTGACGAAAAACCGAAAGATGAAAAAAAAACCTATTGGTATTCTTATAATCCGTCCATTAAAGATTCTTTCTGGGATTTTAAAATAGATGGATATAGCGAAGTTGATAATTGTATCAATTTTGGAACAAAAAACAAACCGAAAATTAAATCAATTTACTTCAATCATAAGAAATTGAAATCCAATACTGTCGATGTATATTTTGTTGTTCCGAAAAACTTTGAAAAAGGAAAGATTTATTACGGAAATAATTTATTTAGCTGATTTTAATTTAAACTAAAGCCAGCTTATAACACCGCATAAAAATAATTGCAGTTTTAGGCTTTAAAAAAAGTCGTTGTAGTTTTGCTACTTCTGATTTTCCTGAGAAAAATCTTCGCACGCAAAACCACAACTATACTTCTACAATATTGTTATAAAGAAACTAAGCCTTACCCTCAGAAAGATTCACACCTTTCCGTAATAACATAACACCCATAGCTACTAACCAAATTACTTTAATATGAAATATTGGTTTATAAATTTCGAAATTATCTGGTATCGATATAATAACTCCCACGGCAGCAAGTCCTAATAAAATAGTAAACCATCCTAACCATTTAGCAACCATATTCCATTTTACTAAGCCAGCACCTAACAATACCAATCCAACACCAGAGAAAATTCGTCCGAAACGCACAAAACAGGTTACATACTGGTTTGTGTATAAAATATCATTCATAAATACCTCTATTTCTTCTGCCGACTTACCAGCAGTTTGCCCAACTCCCCAAGCACCATAATTATAATAATAAGCTGCTGCAATGGCAATAGTAAACGTACCTACAATTACCATACCTGCTCCTGGTAATATTAAAACTCTATAGGGTTTTTTTGCAGTAATAGAAACAAAAGCAAACATAGCAATAGCCATAGTTACCCAGCCAAAAATATGAAATCGATACATCCAAATCCAGAACCATACATTCTCGCCAATGGCAGTAAAATCTGAAGCCACAAAATACTCACCAACATGATGCGGTGACAATGCCCAACCTCCCCATAATAATAAAGCGGCAACTATAAATGCCCACCCAGTAAATTTAGTTTCGAAATCTTTTATCATAATATTATTTTTATCTTTAGTGTGACAAATTACCAATACCAAAACAGTTTTAATGTAACAAATGTTACACTTGTTTAAATGGTCTTAAAAATTATGTTAGTAAGTTATTACATTATAAGCATAAACAAATGATATTCATCAGTTTTGAAACAATTTTTAATACGATGATTAAAATCATTTTTACATTCAAATAAAATAAGTACTATTATTTGTCATTATACTTTTGTATCATCTCTTTATAGCTAGTGTAACAAAAGTTACATATGAAGAATTTTAGAAATTGTATTTTCAACAAATTTTGTTTTATTAACCCTATAATTAAATCATTTTGAAAAGAAGAGATTTCGCTAAAAAAGCAACATTAAGCACGTTCGCAACACTTATTGGGGCAGAAATTGTTTTTGGCTCTAGCCTTATGGAAGGTTACAATCCGTTGGCGTTACAGGAACCAGATCCTTTTAAAATGTTTAACAAGCACAAAGACATGATTGTGCTGAATGATAAACCCTGGAATATTGAGGCACAGGCTCATTTACTAGATGATAAGATTACTCCAAACTCATGCATGTTTATTAGAAATAACGGTTTAGTTCCAGAAGGAAATGATGCTAAAAATTGGACTTTAACAATAGATGGGGAATCTGTTATAAATAAAAAGACCTATACCTTGGCAGATTTAAAATCAAAATTTCAACAACACACCTATCAGATTACAATAGAGTGCGGAGGAAATGGTAGAAGTGAATTTAACCCACCTGCGAAAGGCAATCAATGGACAATTGGTGCTGTACATTGCGCAACTTGGACAGGTGTACGATTAAGAGATGTTTTAAAAGATACCGGTATTAAAAACAATGCCGTCTATATAGGCTACCATGCTACAGATTTACATCTAAGTAGAGAACCAGGCAAAGAACCAATTTCCAGAGGTTGCCCTATGCACAAAGCACTTGAAGATGAATCGTTAATTGCCTTTAAAATGAATGGTGAAGATATCCCGCTGATACATGGTTATCCTTTACGATTGATTGTTGGAGGTTGGCCTGCTTCAGTTTCAGGAAAATGGATAAATAGAATTAGCATAAGAAACAAAGTGCATGATGGCCCTAAAATGACTGGAGATTCTTATAAAGTACCTTGCGAACCTGTAGCTCCAGGAGAAAAGGTAAAAGACGAAGACATGTGCATTATTGAATCTATGCCTGTAAAATCCTTAATAACTTATCCTAAAACTGGGGCAATTATTAAAGAAGGGAAAGCTTTAAATATTAGAGGTCATGCCTGGGCTGGCGATTTGGAAGTTGCTAAAATGGAATATTCTATAGATTTTGGATCTACATGGAAATCATGTAGTATTGAAAAACCATCAAACAGATTTGCATGGCAACATTTTAAAGCAACTGTAAATTTCCCTAAAAAAGGATATTATGAAATTTGGGCAAAAGCTATTGACTCAAAAGGAATTGCACAACCCATGTTATTACCTGGTTGGAATCCTAAAGGCTATTTAAACAATGCATGTCATAGAATCGCTGTAAAAGTTAATTAAATGTCTAAGGAAGAAATTTTTAGGAGGCAAATTAAAAAAGTATACCATTTATTGTTAGTACTTTTTAGTTTGTTTTTAATTACAGGTGGCATGTTGGTTTATTACACCATTAATCCAAACTTTTTTACTTTTAAAACAAAAACCGAAACTATTGTTAGTACACCTGTTGAAGTAGATGAAGATAGAATTGAAAACGGTATTCATGTAAGAACCGGATTAATTGATGCTGACGGATTGATGACTGTTGTAAATAATTGCACAAATTGTCATTCAGCAAAACTATTAATTCAGAATAGAATGAATACAGAACGTTGGAATGCGACTATAAAATGGATGCAGGAAACGCAAAATCTTTGGGAATTAGGAAAGAATCAAGAAATAATAGTCAATTATTTAGTTGCAAATTACCCGCCAAAAGATAAAGGAAGAAGAGAAATCTTAACTAATATTGAATGGTATGAATTAAAAGAATAGATTTATAAAAACGAACAAAGTATTAAAATCACAATAAATAAAGTACAATCAAAATAAATTAATTAATTATGGAAAAATATTTAGACGCATTTATTAATGCTTTTAGTGGTACGGTAAATTGGACTTGGAAATCAATGATTTTTGAAGTGCCTTGGTACACGAATTACGTTTGGGGGCTTACAGCCATTTCGCTTATTGTTTGGTTTTTAGAAATGGCATTTCCTTGGCGAAAGGAACAATCAATAATTAGAAAAGATTTTTGGTTAGATGCATTTTATATGTATTTTAATTTTTTCATCTTCTCAATTGTAATAAGTGGTGTTTATAACATTTTAGGTGTTCTTTTTGGAGAGTTGAATATTACAGCTAAAAGTCTTGCTATTATAGACATTGCTTATTGGCCAATGTGGGCACAATTATTAGTGTTCTTTATTGTTCTTGATTTTGTGCAGTGGTTTACACATGTTTTATTACATAAATACCCTTTTTTATGGAAGTTCCATAAAGTGCATCATAGTGTAAAAGAAATGGGATTTGCGGCGCATTTAAGATATCACTGGATGGAGAATATACTTTATAAACCTCTAAAAACATTTGGTGTTATGTTACTTGGTGGTTTTGAGCCCGAACAAGCTTATATCGTACACTTTATAGCTATTACTATAGGGCATCTTAACCATTCTAATATTAAAATAACTTGGGGGCCCCTTAAGTATATTTTCAACAACCCAGTAATGCACTTATATCATCATGCTTATGTATTACCAAAAGGAAAATACGGCGTTAATTATGGGATTAGCTTAAGCCTTTGGGATTATATCTTTAAAACAAACTATATTCCAGAAGATAGTGGAACTGTTGAGATTGGTTTTAAAGGTGATGATAAATTTCCAAAGGATTTTATTCATCAAAACTTATATGGTTTTAAAAAAGGGCAAAATTAATTTAGTCAAATTTGCATAGTAGTTTTCATTAAGCCTTACTTTTGTTAATAACAGAATATAAAACTGAATTAGCTATTATGACTGACGTTTCTGATAATTATTTAGACCCGCATTTTATACAACGAAGTAATTGGTTAAGAGCGGCTGTTCTTGGAGCAAACGACGGCATTTTATCTACCGCAAGTATTGCTATTGGTGTGGCTGCCGCTAGCGATTTAAGAGAACCTATTGTATTAGCAACTGTAGCCGGATTAGTTGCGGGAGCTTTATCAATGGCAGCAGGAGAATATGTTTCTGTTAGTTCGCAAACAGATATAGAAAAGGCTGATATTGCACGCGAAAAACAAGAATTAGTTGAAATGCCTGAAATGGAACTAGAAATGCTGGCCTCCATTTATGAGAAAAGAGGTTTAAAAAAAGAAACTGCTTTAATTGTAGCTAAAGAATTTACGGAGCATGATGCCTTAGCAGCACATATAAGAGATGAACTGGGGATTAATGAAGTGAGTCAAGCTAAACCTATACAAGCAGCGTTAGCTTCTGGTGGTGCCTTCACATTTGGTGGTATTCTTCCACTTTTTGTTACTTTGCTGTTCCCCTTAAAACATATGGAGTATATATTATATGGCTTCGCAATTATTTTTCTAATTATTTTAGGAGTAATAGCAGCTAAAACCGGAGGGTCTAGCGTTAGTAAAGCCATTATAAGAATTACGTTCTGGGGTACGGTTGCTATGGGACTTACTGCCCTTGTAGGGTATTTATTTGGAGTAAGTATAGACTAGCCAAGACAAAAGTTTAGCATATTTTAAAAATCAAATCATTTTTAAAAGCATACTCATATCGTCAAAGGTTTTGGTAGCCTCAGCTTTCAATTCATTATTATAATCGTGTGCTGTAAAACCAAACACATCAAAACCACCATTTTTTGCGGCGCGAACACCAGATAAACTATCTTCAATTACCACACATTCATCTGGTTTAAAACCCATAGTTTCTGAAGCCCATAAAAATACGGATGGGTCTGGTTTCCATTTATTAATCGTATAACAACTAAAAATCTTGTTTTCGAAATATGGCAATAAACCTGCTAGCCCTAAGTTAAGTCTAATTTTATTTTCAGGTCCACTAGAAGCAACACAAAAAGGTAAATTCAAATCATTCAATACGTCTTTTACGCCTTCGACAGGTTGCATGTTTTTTTTAAAAGCTTCAAAACTTTGTTCTCTGTACTCTGCTTCAAAATTATTGGGTATAAACGTGTTGGTTAATTGGACTATTTTGTTTTTGCAGGCATCAAAAAAACTACCTTTAAAGTGTTTCATTCCGTAAGCCAAATCAATATTAGCTCCATAGCCATTTGCCATATCTACTAATATTTGAATGCTTATAGGTTCGCTATCAACTAATACGCCATCACAATCGAAAATAATGCATTTGTATTTGCTCATAAATTATGATCTATTATCAGCTAAAAATATTAAAAGTATTTCCACAAACAACTTAATCAAAGAATTTATTTACAAATAGCACTATTATCATATTATTATTGACAAAAAAATGATATAATTGCTTTTTCTAAAATTGACTGATATGCGTTCTACTTTTCGTGGTATTTTTATTGTTATAATAGCAATCTTATTCATTTCAAACACTGCCGAAGCACAACCTAAAAAAGGTGAATTTATTCAAGCTTCTATAGGATTAGGCATGAGCGCCCCTTATGAAGACTATAATATTTTTGGAAATGGTTTTTATGCCCAAGCAGAATATGTTTTTGCTTTTAAAAAATGGCTTGGAGTAAGACCTTATGCTGGGTTTATATCAACAAATCCCAGTAAAAGTGGCACTGATACCAGCTTATCTGAATACAGAGTAACCTCTAAAGCTTTTTTATTAGGTGGAAAAGCACGTATATGTGCACCTATTCCTTGGATTGCTCCTTATATTGAATTAGGCGTAGGAGTTTCAGCAGGTTCTTTTGAAACATTCACTCCCTCTACTTATAAAAAAGATAGCGGCCTATTAATGCACATACCATATACATTAGGATTAGCTTTAGGAAAAAATCATGAAGTTGAAATTGCCGTAACCTATTATGAACACCCGTCTGTAGACCAGTTTAGTGGAGCGCTTTCAGTTGGTTTTTCTTTTCCTTTAGATAAATAATAATTATTTATGGGGTTGAATTAGACACCTGCAACAATTTACCATTGTAATATTTATTTCCATTAAGGGAAAAATCGAAAATATACTGTGCCATTTCTAAAGCAGAGATTGATGCAATATATCCTGGGAAAGCTTCTTCCAACATTTCGGTTTGTACTGCACCTAATGCCAACACATTAAAACTTGGTCCCGTTTCTTTATATTCTTCAGCTAACAATTCGGTTAATGTTATTACGGCAGCTTTACTTGAACTGTATGCTGCCAATCCCGGAAACTTCATACTCCCTTGCACACCACCCATAGAACTAATGGTTACTACATGACTTTCTTTTTTTGTAAAAGGAAGTACAATTCGAGTTAACTCGGCAACTCCAAAAACATTAGTTTTATAAACAGCTTCAAAATCATCCATAGAGATATCTGAAAACGGTTTGTTTATTAGTGTTCCCGCATTATTTATTAAAACATCCACTTGTTTCCAATTTGTTTTAAGCCAAGTTTCAATTTTTTTATAATCGTGCTTATTACCTAAATCAAACGAAAGTGCCGTTACATTCTTTAAATTGAGAGCTTCAACAGTCTTGTTATTCCGCGAAAGCGCTAATACGTTATGCCCTGATTTTGCAAAAAATTGGGATAACTCATAACCAATTCCTCTACTTGTTCCTGTGATAATAATGTTCTTACTCATGGGTCGATACAATTTCTTTAGTTGGTGTATTACACATTTTTTCAATAGCAGGAATCACCTTATTTATTAAACTTGCCATGTGGTTATAGTCTAATTTATCGGCTTCATCGTCTACATGATGATAGTAATCGTAATTAGACAAATCGCAACTTGAAATGGTTTGACAAGGTAAATTAAACTCTAAATAAAATGCATAATTATCAGATTGTTTAAATAAATTATACTTTTTTGCTACTTCTGAAAAACCAGTTAAATTGCTATTGGTATATTCATTTATTTTAGCAGACATATTAGACAATTCATAGCCAGTAATTAAAGCATCATAAGGTCGATCTGTAAAAGGAACACCAATCATTTCAAGATTAAGCATCGCATATAAATCTATTTTATCAGCCTTTAGTTTTTTAGCTAAATGTTGTGATCCTTTCAGTCCTTTTTCTTCAGCCGAAAATAAAGCTATAAGAATACTTCTTTTGTTCTGTTTAGTAGATGCAAAATATTCTGCTATTTCTAAAACACCACTGGCACCAGCGGCATTATCGTTGGCACCATTAGCAATAGAATCGTTACCTACCTTTTTTGCAGAACCAATATGGTCATAATGTGCTCCTATTATGATGATTTCATTTTTCAGATTTGTATCATTCCCTTCAATAAAGCCAACTATGTTATACGCATCAACACCTTTTAAATTAAAACTGTCTCTATATGTTTTAAAATAAGGTTTTATAGCATTTTCCTTAAAATGGTTTTCAATAAAAATTGCAGCTTTTTCGATTCCTTCAGAACCGGTATCTCTACCTTTTAAATCATCTGATGCCAAATACGACACTATATCTTTGAGCTCGGAACTTGTTGCATAATTTGGAAGTATCGCTTTAGATGTTAATGTCATAATAACATCTCCTTTTGATGGCTTTGGTATAATATTTTGACTTGAATCTTCATTGTTAATTATAACTATTGAAGATTTACAGCTAAAAAAAAAGATTAATACTAAAAATAAAAATATATTTTTCATGAGAATATTTTAGAGTTTAAAGGTAAAGACTAATGGATAAATATAAATAATATTTATTTCTATTTAATTAATTAATATTCTATATTTGATGAAATTACAATTCTCTCCCCCTAAAATTATTACGGCACTCATTTACATTAGATTTATCTTTTTAGAACTGATGTGTTTAATAATTACTTTAAAATTAAACGAAATGTTAAAATACATTATTAAGTTACTAGTGCTATTTATTACTGTATGTGGTAGCGCACAATCGCAATACAACGTAACTGGGTTAGTATCGGATAATACTAATGAAGGTATTCCTTATGTTAATGTACTGCTAATAAAAGCTAAAGATTCGACTTTAATTAAAGGAACCATTTCTTCAGATAATGGCACTTTTAAAATTGAGAGTGTTAAAAACGGTAATTACATAATAATGAGCAGTTTTGTTGGTTTTAAAACGGCATATTCTAAACCATTTTATTTAAATTCTGACTATAAAGTTGAAAAACTTACTCTTACTGAAGGCGAACAACTTGATGTGGTTTTTGTTGAAGCAAAAAAACCTTTATATGAGCAAAAAGTTGATAGAATGGTTATCAATGTAGAAAACAGTATTGTGTCGGCAGGAGGAACCGCCTTAGAAGTATTAGAGCGTTCTCCGGGAGTTAATGTTAATAGGCAAAGTAATAGCATTGCTATTGCTGGCAAAGAAGGTGTTGTGGTCATGGTGAATGATAAGATAAGTTATATGCCAGCGTCGGCATTAGTACAAATGCTTGAAGGAATGAGTGCAGACAATATTTCCTCTATCGAATTAATTACGACTCCACCGGCAAATTTTGACGCTGAAGGAAATGCCGGGTATATTAATATAGTATTAAAAAAGCGAACCGACTTAGGCCTTAATGGTTCTTATTCTATTTCTACAGGATATGGAAAAGGGATTACAAACAATAATAATCTCAATTTTAATTACAGAAAAAACAAGATAAATCTTTATGGGAGTTATGGATTTTCCATTGATAAAAGAGCACAGATATTTAAAACTAGCCGACAGTATGAAGAAAACGGAGATTTATTAACCTCCAGCACTATTACAGACAGGGACCCTCGACAACGAAATCATAATTTAAGATTAGGCCTGGATATAGATATATCCGAAAAAACTATCATGGGTATGCTAGTAAACACCTTTGACAATAGATGGTCTATGGATGCTATAAATAATAGTTTTGATACTGAAAATGGCACACCAACTTCATATGTTATCTTAGATAATGATGAAATAAACCATCTTAAGCATTTCGGAATTAATTATAACATTAAACATAATTTTACTGAAAACAAATTTTTAAGTTTTGATATTGATTATCTAAATTATAAGTTTAATAATCCAACTAATTACAGAAATTCATTTTACGATGAAAATAATAATTTTTTAAGATTAGAACTTTTAAGCAGCGGCAAAATAACACCCATTAAAACATGGGTTAGTAAGTTAGATTATAATAATAAGATCAACGACAAAGTAAAATTTGAAACAGGTATGAAAGCCACAAAATCAAATTTTGAAAACGATGTTAATGTTGATAATTTTATAAATAATGACTGGGTTAAAGATGCTAGTCTAACTAATAAAAGCGATTTAGACGAAAAAATATATGCCGCTTATGGTGCATTAGAATATAATTTTAATGAAAAAACGAGCATAAAAACGGGTCTTAGATACGAACATACAAACTCCCAATTAAATACAGACACTCAAGGCACCGTGGTTGATAGAGATTACGGTATTTGGTTTCCTAGTGTGTTTATAAGCAGAAAAATAAATGACACATTAAGTTTAAACCTTTCTTATTCAAAAAGAATTACAAGACCAACTTTTAACGACCTGGCACCATTTGTTATCTTTTTTGATCCCAACACGTTCTTGTCTGGAAATGCATCACTACAACCAGCTATTTCTAATACTTTTAAGTTTGATGTTAATTACAAATCATACTTTTTATCATTTCAATACACTAATGAAGATTCATCCATAGCAAATTTTCAAGAACGTATAGATACAGCCACTGGAAGATTAATTTTTGAAGCAGCCAATTTAGTTTACATTAAAACTTTTGGAATAACACTTGGCTTACCTGTTAAAATATCTGATTGGTGGCGTACACAAAACAATATTAATTTTTATAAACAAAAGGTTAGCACATTTTATAACGATGAACCAATAGAATTAAGTTTGGGAAATTTTTCGGCAAACAGTACGCATTCCTTTAAAATTTCTGATAGTTTTTCGGCAGAGTTATCAGGGTTTTATAACGGACCAGGGTTTTTTGGTTCTGCAAAATATGATGAAGTTTATGGTGTTAACTTAGGGTTGCAAAAAAAGTTTAGCGACAAATGGGGTACTCTTAAGTTTTCTATAAACGATATATTTGATAGTATTGAGTTTAATGGTGGAACCGATTTGCCTGATCAAAACATTAAAACTAGAAATACCTTCGATTTCAGTAATAGAACATTTTCATTATCTTATTCCCGCAACTTTGGTAATAGTACTGTAAAATCATCTCGTAATCGTAAAACAGGTTCGGAAGAAGAAAGGCAAAGAGTGAATTGATTAAAAATCATTAACTTAGTTAAAAATACATACTATGCCAATATACATGGATCGACATGATATTCCTGAAGAAATTACTGCAGAGCATGTAGCACAAATGCATCAAGAAGATTTAAAGGTGCAACATTTGTATGGATGTAAAGGCATGACCTATTGGTGTGATGAACATAGAAGAACAGCTTTTTGTTTAATTGAAGCACCAAATGAGCAGGCTATTAAAGACATGCACAATAACGCACATGGTGAAGTGCCTCATAAAATTATAGAAGTAAATAAAAATATAGTTGAGTCTTTTTTAGGCCGTATTGAAGACCCTGAAAAATCAAAAAACACAGAATTAAACATTATTAACGACCCTGCATTTAGAGTTATAATGCTTATTGAAACCAGTGATTACTTGCACAGGCTTGAAGCAAATCAGTTTAGTTTATTTACACAAAAATTTCATAATAGTGTTACAAAATCCTTTAAACAATTTGAAGGAAATATTGTAAAACAAGATAACAATAGTTATTTGGTTTCTTTCATATCTGTTTCTGATGCTATTTTATGTGCCTTAAAAATTCAATATAATTTTAAATACATTACCACAAAAACGGACGCTTCAATGCGCAGATTAAATATTGGACTTAGCTCTGGCGTACCTGTTACTATTAAAGATTCCTTTTTTGAAGAAACAATAACCTTAGCGAAACGATTATGTGAAATTGTTAAGGATCAAATAGTTATTACTTCCGAAGTGAAATCACTCTATGAAAGCGAGAATAGAAATAAATTTATTAATAGAGAACATATTAGAACACTAAAACAAAATGAAGAAAAATTCCTGACAGATTTAATGGATTTTGTGGAAACCATATGGAACAAATCAGATTTTAATGTTGAAGATTTTAGCAAAAAATTAGGTTTTAGCAAATCACAACTTAATAGAAAACTAAAAAGTTTAACAGGAAAATCACCGAACAACTTTATTGTAGAATACAAGTTACAACAAGCAATTAAAGCACTTCACGACCAAAAAGGCAACATTTCAGAAACTGCTTTTGAAGCAGGATTTAATAGTCCCGCCTATTTTTCAACATGCTTTAAAAATAAATTTGGCATTTTACCTTCACAATACATTCAACAACACGTTGTCTAAAATTAATTGATTCAATATTGGAACAAGTGGTTCAAAATTATCATTTTTTGAATTAAATGTAGAGGTCTTCTCTTTTTAGTATTTATAGTTTTGGGTTATAACCAAAATTATAAATTATGACTAAAACACTTTTTGAACGATTAGGAGGCAGAGATGGAATTTCAAACATAGTGGATCACACTGTTGAAAATCACATGAATAACCCATCGGTTAATGCCAGATTTCTTCCTTTAAAGGACAAACCCGAACAATTAGCAATTATAAAGCAACACACCATAGATTTTTTTAGTATGGGAAGTGGCGGTCCAGCAGCATACAAAGGAAAAGATATGGTGACTGCCCATACAGGTATGAATATAAGTCCTGCGGAATATTTGCATGTTATGGATGATATTTTTGCTGCTCTAGATAAAAATAGCATTGATGAAGACTCTAAAAAAGATGTGCTTTCCATTTTATGGTCTTTAAAAAGTATGATTATCTCAAAATAAACAACGAATATTAAAACCAACCAAAAATGAAAAATCAAGTTAAAAATTTAGACACTTCAATAATCGAATCATTCTCTGCACAATTAAGAGGAAAACTTATAAAGCCAATAGATTCAGACTACAATGAAACACGAAAAGTTTATAATGGCATGATAAACAAACATCCTGGAATGTTTGTTATGTGTGTAGATGTAGCCGATGTTATGGCTGCGGTAAATTTTGGGAGAGAAAATAATCTATTAATTGCCGTGCGCGGTGGTGGACATAATGGTGGCGGATTAGGTTTATGTGATGATGGATTGGTAATTGATTTATCTGGTCTTAAATTTGTTCGTGTAGACACATCAAATAATACGGTAAGAGTAGGCGGTGGAAACCTTTGGGGAGAAGTCGATCATGCCACACATCCATTTGGATTGGCAGTTCCAGCAGGAATAATTTCTACAACTGGTGTAGGCGGATTAACACTTGGTGGAGGTGTCGGGCATTTATCCAGAAAATATGGTTTAACAATTGATAATCTTTTAGAAGCCGATATGGTTTTAGCAGATGGTTCTTTTGTAACCGTCAATAAAAATCAAAACACCGATTTATTTTGGGCCATTCGTGGCGGAGGCGGGAATTTTGGGATTGTTACTTCTTTTAAATTTCAAGCACATAAAGTTAAAACAGTAATTGGAGGTCCAACCTTATGGCCAATAGAAAGGACCGAAGAAATTATGGCCTGGTATCATAAATTTATTAATAATGCGCCAGACGAGTTAAATGGATTTATAGCTACGATGATAATTCCGGGGCCTCCATTTCCCGATTTTTTACATGGAAACCAATATTGCGGCATTGTATGGTGCTATACCGGAAGTCAGGAAGAATTCAATAAACTTATAAAACCAGCAATGGATTTAGAACCGGTTTTTGCTCATGTTGGTATAATGCCTTATCCTGCTATCCAAACCTTGTTCGATGGATTAATGCCTCCTGGATTACAGTGGTATTGGCGAGCCGACTTTTTTAATGAATTAGGTCC
>Ga0208305_10000498_pt1 | contig 19718 bp, 19 predicted proteins | sample ColrivemetaGS741_FD_187605 | JGI IMG/M metagenome (GOLD analysis project Ga0208305, IMG submission 187605) | Estuarine microbial communities from the Columbia River estuary - Flood tide ETM metaG S.741 (SPAdes) (version 2) | ecosystem: Environmental > Aquatic > Marine > Intertidal zone >... | reverse complement strand
CTACCGATAAGGTTTTACTCCAATTACCCACAGCACCTCTAATGGTGTTACTTACCCCGAGACCAGGAATTGGTTCCTTTACCGAAGTCGAAATAATATTTATAATTCTGCCAAAAGCTGCTTCCTTCATAAAAGGAACAGTTGCTTGTGCTAAAATATGATTGCACTTTAAATGCATAATAAAAGCATTGTCAAATTCGTCTAAACTTGCAGATAGAATGGCGCCACTTCTTGGACCTCCTGTATTATTAATAAGTATATGAAATCCATGATTTTCATCAATAAACTTAATTATTTTTTCCTGTAAATCTCGCGGGTTCGTGAAGTCTGCAACTATAAAACTATGATTTTCACTATCAGGTAATTCAGCTAAAACCTGTTTTAATTTATCTCTGTTTCTGGCTACCAAAGTTACTTTAGCGCCTTCATTTGCGAGAGCTATCGCCGTCGCTTTTCCAATACCTTGCGTGCTTCCACAAACCAAGGCGTTTTTATTCTTTAAGTTTAAATTCATGATTTATTATAATTAAATAAAAAACACTCCTAATGTTTCATGTTTTTTGCAACGCGATCATCATCCAAAACGTCTTCAGTCGCTTTTAGCACTTTTTCTAAAATTAGATTTAAATCACTTTTTATATCTAATTCGCCGTCAGCGAGCATGTTTAAAATAGCTTTGTCTTGTGCTCTTCCTCGTAGCATAGCTTCTCTATAGCCCACGTGCTCATTAAAAGTAACCAGCGAATATTTTGATGCGTATTTATTTGGAAAGTTCTTTTCTAAAGCCATTTCAATAGCTCGTTTTTCTCTAAAAATTTCATTGTTAACATGACCTTTCATTTCATGAAAATTATCAATAGCTAAATCTGCTATGGCATCAGTGTCTTTTCTTCTGGAGGCTTCATAAGTTTTAAAAACGGTTTCCCAATCTCCTTGATGATTATCTAATACCTTATCGAACTCCACGATATCTTCAAGCGAAGCATTCATCCCTTGACCATAAAAAGGCACAATGGCATGCGCAGCATCGCCCATTAAAAGGGTGTTTCCTTTATAATGCCAAGGCGAACACCTAATGGTTCCAAGTGGTGAGGTTGGGTTATTAAAAAACTCATCTACCAGATTTGGCATGATTTCTAAGGCATCTTTAAAATATTTGCCAAAAAATTCTATAACATGTTCTTTAGTAGTAAGATTGTTAAAATTGTACTCGCCTTCATCGTAACTTAAAAATAAGGTAACGGTAAAACTACCATCTAAATTAGGCAAAGCAATAAGCATAAAATCTTCTCTTCCCCAAATGTGTAGCGCGTTTTTATTGAATTTGAAATCGTCATTTTTATCCGCAGGAATACTTAATTCTTTATATCCATGTGTTAAATAGTCTTGTGAATAACTAAACAAAAATTTTCTACCCGTAAAGTAGCTTTTTCGCAGTGCAGAACCTGCACCATCTGTAGCGATTATTACATCCGCATCTTCAATAAATTCTGCTTTACTGTCGTAATCTTTAAATAAAGCCGTGGTTTTTTCAAAATCTACCGAAAGGCATTTTTGATTAAAATAGAAAGAAACATATTTATGTTTTTCTGCTTCATCAACCAATAAAGCGTTGAGTTGTCCGCGCGAAATAGAATTAATAAATTCATTTTCGCGACCGCTGTATGCCGAAAATATAGTACCACCATTAATATCATGCAGTATTCTTCCTGTCATGGGAACGCAAAATGCTTTTATTTGATCTTCGATGCCAACCAGTTTCATAGCTTTTTTACCACGATCTGATAGTGCCAGATTTATGGAACGACCAGAGTCCGTGTTTACCTTACGTATATCAGGACGCATTTCGTAAACCGATACACGGTAACCACGTTGACCCAAGCGTAAGGCGAGCAGTGAACCACAAAGTCCGCCACCTATAATAAGTATGTTTTGTTGTTTATTCATTTAGAATAGATTTCAATCGTTCTACTAAATAATATACATCTTGATACGAATTATACAATGGAGCAGGTGCACAACGTATAACGTTTGGCTCCCTCCAATCGGAAATTACACCAGCCTCGGTAAATTTATCATGTAATGTTTTGTCGGCATTTTTTATAAATATGGAAAGTTGACAACCTCTTTCTTGAGGATTATTTGGCGTGATAATTTTAATGGCATCTTCTCCTAATTGTTTCAGAAGAAATTCCAAATAACCGGTAAGGTTTTTAGATTTTTTAATTAATTTCTCCATTCCAACTTCATTAAAAATTTCTAAAGACGCTTTAATCGCAGCAAGTGACAATACCGGTGGATTGGATAATTGCCAACCTGCAGCTCCCGCTAGCTGATCGAAATCATCGCGCATTCTAAATCTTGTTTCTTTGTTATGGCCCCACCAACCCGCAAATCGGTTGAGGTTTTTGTTATACGCATGACGTTCATGTACAAAGCATGCAGCGATACTACCAGGTCCTGAATTAAGATATTTATAAGTACACCAGGACGCAAAATCGGCTCCGGAATCATGTAAATTAAGCGCCACGTTTCCTGCGCCATGAGCACAATCAAAACCTACAATACAGCCGTGTTTATGTCCGAGTTCTGTAATGCGTTTTAAGTCGTAGAACTGTCCGGTATAATAGTTAACGGCTCCTATAAGTATAAGTGCGATTTCATGCCCCTGAGTTTCTAAAATCGTTTCTAAATCTTTAAAATTTACAAGTTCTTCGTTTTTTGGCGCTGTCCAAAGCACTAATCCTTCTTTATCATCAAAACCATGATGGCGTAATTGTGATTCTACCGCATACTTATCAGATGGAAATGCGTCGGCTTCAATTAAAATTTTATAACGGCTTTTTGTTGGTTTGTAAAACGATGCCATTAAAAAATGAAGATTCGCTGTTAATGTGTTCATTACAACTACCTCTAAAGGTTTGGCGCCAATAATTTTTGCCATACTCTCTCCTAATCCTTCTTGATAACTTAGCCATGGGTTTTTACCATTAAAATGACCTTCAACAGCCAAATTAGCCCAATCGTCCATAACCGCATTAACATAATCTTTTGTTCTTTTCGGTTGTAATCCAAGAGAATTTCCTGTCATGTAAATACAGTCATGACCATTTTTATCTTTTGGGAAGTGAAATTGATTTCGGTAAGAAGCTAATTCGTCATTTTGATCTTGTTCTAAAGCAAAATCGAGACCTGATTTATAGTTGGACAAAGTGTTTTTATTTTGGGTTTCCAACAAAAATAAGAATTCTAAAGTTAGAAATGAAGTTAAGGATGTGGGTAAATAAATTGGGCAGTTTTTTATATATTTAAAAAAACTATACTGGTATGAGTAAAATAAAAGAATATAGCAATGGTGAGGTTACCATAGTTTGGGAAGCCGAAAAATGCATTCATTCTGCGATTTGTGCTAAGGGATTACCACAAGTTTTTCAGCCAAGGGAAAAGCCATGGATAAAAATTGATGCCGCCAAAACAGAAGAAATAATAAACCAAGTTAAAGCGTGTCCATCTGGCGCTTTGAGGTTTTATATGAATAATTTATAAAATTAATCAGTTTTAATAGTTATGCCAGTAAAATGTAATTTCCAGTTACCTTCTGGTTTTTTATGTGATTTTGCTAATTTTAAACCATTAAAAGTGTCATAATCTTCCCAAGAAGTTGTCATCGTTGGTTCTTTAGCATTTCCTTTTCTAAAAACCCATTCTCTTATAATAAAATCATCTTCATAATAAAAATCATAAGCATCTCCAGGGGTGTAACCACCTTCATTAATATAGGTTAAAGTAATTTTGTTCATTTTAGTTTTGCTCATTGGAGATTCTTCTTTAACAGGATCAGAAATAGTCGTTCCAGAATCCCAAACCAATTGAAAAGGTGCTAGAAACCAGAATTTATCGTTAATAAAACCTTTATCTGCATTTATAGATGTACTATCAACATGTTTTCTGTTATATGAAATCGTGTCCTTACTCGAAATTAGGGTAACGTCTCCAGATTTTGTGTTCCATCGCCATGAGCGTTCAAAATGCATAGTGTCTTTATCAACATTAAAAGTAAACGCTATTTCCTTTACCTTTTTCCAATTTTCAAAACCATTGGCATTCGCTATTTTTTCGGCAACTGTAAGTTCTTTTTCTACGACTTTGGTTTCTTCCTTTTGTTTGCAAGAAATACATAAAACTATTGAAACAGCCAGAATAATATTTTTCATCATTTTAATTTTTATCTAAGATAGTAATTAAGTTAAAGAAGTTTTATATTAGGTTGTTAAACATAATTTTATGACGACAAACGAAGATTATTTTCAAACCAATAAAACAACTTGGAACAGCAAAGTAAAAGTACATGCAGAAAGTGCTATGTATAATTTGGCTGCTTTTAAGAAGGGAGAAACATCTTTAAAGACCTATGAGTTGGATGCTTTGCCAAATGTGAAAGGTAAAGGGCTTTTGCATTTACAATGTCATTTTGGGCAAGATACTTTAAGTTGGAGTAGGTTAGGAGCTAAATGTGTAGGCATTGATTTAAGTGATGAAGGTGTAAAACTAGCTACGGAATTAAACAATGAATTGCAGCTTGATGCCAAGTTTATATGTTGCAATGTTTTGGATACTTCAAAATTCATCAAAGATACTTTCGATATTGTTTTTACAAGTTATGGCGTTATTGGATGGTTGCCAGATTTAAAGCCATGGGGTAAAATGATTGCTGAACGATTAAAGAAAGGCAGTGTTTTTTTTATGGCTGAATTTCATCCAATAGTTTGGATGCATGATTATAAAAACGGAAAGGCTGAAATGGCTTATGGTTATATGCAAAACGACGTTATTTATGAGGAATATGAAGGCACGTATGCTAATCAAGATTCAAAAATAATTAGTAAAGAATATGGATGGAATCATGGTTTGGGCGAAGTAGTTTCCGCTTTAACAGAAGCTGGACTGCACATAGATTATTTAAAGGAATTTGATGAAAGTCCGTACAACGTATTACCGAATTTGGTTGAAACAGAATCTGGAATGTTTGTTACAAAAGATAAATTATACCCATTAATATTTACTTTGAAAGCGACTAAAATTTAGATTGAATTTAGATTAAATGGAATGAGTTCGTTTAACGTATAGCGAATATGATTCCGTTATTATGAATTATATTCGAAGTTAAACGAAGGTAGTTGAAAAATATTACAAAGTCAAGTAAGAACCACGACTCTATTAATGCGAATCTTTCAATAATTCTTTAGGAAAATTTGATTTAAAGCGCTTCAATCTTGGGACAGAAACATTTTGAATATAACTATTGTTGGGATGCAGGCGTTCGTAGTTTTGATGATAATCTTCGGCTATCCAGAATTTTTGAAATGGGTAAACTTCTGCAGCAATTTTGATGTTTAACTTTTTAGCAAGTGCTTCTTTCTTTTTAACAATAATCTGTTTTTGAGCATCATTCTGATAAAAAATTATAGAACGATACTGCGAGCCTCTATCGTTCCCTTGTCCGTTTATCTGGGTCACATTTTGTGATGCAAAATAAACATCTACCAGAGTTTCGAAACTTACAATTTTCGGGTTGTAAATGACTTCTATAGCTTCTGCATGACCTGTTTGGCCAGTATTACTGGCTTCGTAAGTTGGATTTTTTGTATGGCCACCGGCATATCCATTTATAACTTCATCTACACCTTTTACACTTTCATAAATGGCTTCAACACACCAAAAACAGCCACTGGCAAAATAAGCTTTAGCTTTTCCATTTTGTAATGGTACTTCAATAGGCTTCGCATTAATAACAGCATCTTGGTTTTTATTTGTTTGTCCGGAATTTTGACAACTGAACAATAGCGTTATGCAGATAGTAAAAATTATATTTTTCATATGTTCAAATTTATTTTTCTATTTAGACGAAATAAAATGTTATGCCTTAAACAATTTAACGAAAGTTTTTGAAATAAAAAAGCCTTCACATTTGTGAAGGCTTAGTTTGTTATATTTTAAATTACTTAACTAAGTTTAGAAAATAATTTTGTCATTTTTGCTTTTTGTTCTTCAGCTAATTGCGCATCAACTAAAATACGACCACTATGCTCATCAGTAATTACTTTTTTACGAGCCGCAATTTCTACTTGAACTTGAGGTGGAATTGTAAAGAAAGATCCTCCGGCTGCACCTCTTTCAATAGGCACAACTGCTAAACCATTTTTTACGTTTTTACGAATTCTGTTGTAAGCAGCAACCAAACGCTCTTCAATTTGATTTTGATATTCTTCAGATTTTCCTTTTAAAGCTTCTTCTTCTTTTTTAGTTTCGGCTAAAATAGCGTCAAGTTCACTTTTTTTATGCTTTAAGTGGTTTTCACGTTCTTTTAATCTTTCTTTAGTTTCAGTAATAACTTCTTTTTTCTGATCTATCTGAACTCTGAATTCTTTAATGTGTTTTTCAGCTAATTCAATTTCTAATTCCTGAAATTCAACTTCTTTCGTTAAAGAATTGTATTCTCTGTTATTTCTAACATTTTTTTGTTGTTCACTGTACTTTTTTATTAAAGATTTAGCTTCTTCAATTAAATTCTTTTTAGAAACGATATCATTATCGATAACTTCTAAATTAGAAACTAATTTTTCTAAACGAATGTTTAGTCCAGCAACTTCATCTTCTAAATCACGAACTTCTAACGGAAGTTCTCCACGTACGTTTCTAATTTCGTCTATACGAGAATCTATAAGTTGTAAATCGTATAACGCTCTTAAACGCTCTTCAACAGTTAATTCTTTACTTTTAGCCATACTTTAAAAATACTTAACAGGATTGGTGTTTGTCTTTGATAAAATGATTGCAAAATTAGTAATTTTTTTTGTAAGATATGCTACTAAAAGATTTTTTGTGTATTGTTCACTTTCATAATGTCCGACATCGGCTAAAAGGATGTTATTTTCAGCAGTAAAAAAGTCGTGATATTTTAAATCGGCAGTTATAAAAGCTTCTGCACCAGCATTTTTGGCAGCTTCTATAGCAAAACTTCCAGAGCCACCTAACACAGCGATTTTTTTTATATTTTTATTTAAAAGTGAAGAATGTCTGATGCATTTTGTATTCATTTTTTCTTTTAAGAATGCTAAGAATGCTTGTTCAGTCATAGATTCTTCTAAATCTCCAATCATTCCTATACCTATATTCTGATTTTTATTCTCTAATGTAACAACTTCATAAGCCACTTCTTCATATGAATGGGTTTTAAAAAGAGTTTGCAGGATTTGAGATTCTAAATGCTTCGGAAAAGTGATGGTGATTTTAGTTTCATTTTCTGTATGTATAGCGCCTTTTGTTCCTTTAGTTGGGTTTGAGTTCTCGTTGCCATTATACGTGCCATAGCCCTCTACATTAAAACTACAATTACTATAATTGCCAATACTGCCAGCACCTGTACTAAATAGGGCGGTTCTAAGCTGTTCCGCTTCGTTATTAGGCACATATGTGGTTAGTTTTTTTATAGTTTCGTTTTGAGGTATTAAAATGCGTTTATTTTTAAGTTGTAATTGATTGCAAATCATATCATTTACACCTTGTAAGGCATTATCTAGGGCGGTGTGTATGCTGTATATAGCAATGTCATGTTTAATAGCTTTCATTACCACACGTTCCACATAATTTTTACCAGTAAGCTTTTTTAGTCCTTTAAAAATAATAGGGTGGAAGCTAACAATTAAGTTGCAGTTTTCTTGAATGGCTTCATCAACAACTGTTTCTAAAGTGTCTAAAGTGACCAGAATACCTGTTAGTTTTACTTTTTTATCGCCTACTAAAAGCCCCACATTATCAAAATCTTCGGCATAAGCTAATGGGGCAAGTTCTTCTAAATGGTTTATTACGTCTTGAACAATCATGAATTAATTTGTTTGTATCAAAGATAAAATATTATACTTTCGTTATGATGAAATTAATTAGAAACATAGCTTTTCCTTTGGTTCCTGTATATTATGCAGTGAGTAGTTTAAGAAATACGCTCTATGATTTGGGTTTGAAGAAATCTACAGCATACAGTTTTCCAGTTATTTGTGTGGGGAATTTAAGTGTTGGAGGTACTGGGAAAACACCAATGATTGAATATTTGATTGATTTGTTAAAAGATGATTATAGCATAGCAACATTAAGTCGTGGTTACAAAAGAAAAACAAAAGGGTTTCAGTTAGCCAATGAATTTTCTTCTGCAGAATCTTTGGGTGATGAACCTTTTCAATTTTATAGTAAATTTAGAAATGATATTCAGGTAGCTGTGGATGGGGATAGAACCAATGGAATTAAACAATTAAAAGAGCTTGATAATTCGCCTGATGTTATTTTACTTGATGATGCTTTTCAGCATAGAAAGGTAAAGGCTGGATTTAATATTTTATTAACGACTTATAATAAACCATATTTTGAAGATTTTGTTTTGCCTACCGGAAACCTTCGGGAACCAAGATATGGAGCAAAACGGGCTAATATGATTATTGTAACTAAATGTCCGGATAATTTAAGTGAAGCAGAAAAAAACAAGTTTATTAAAAGCATAAACCCAAATCAAAATCAAAATGTTTTTTTTAGTACTATTGAATATTCGAATGACATATTTTCTGAAACAGATAAAAAAAGTATTGATCCCGTCGGTAATTTTACCTTAGTGACAGGTATCGCTAACGCTCATCCTTTAGTAGATTTTTTAAAGAAAAAAGGTTTGCAATTTGAACATTTGAATTTTAACGACCATCATGAATTCTCCACAGATGATATTAATGAGCTCGATAAAAAAGCATTAATTATAACCACTGAAAAAGATTTTATGCGCTTAAAACAATATAAATCTTTAAAAGATAAATTGTTTTATTTACCAATTAAGGTGCGTGTAAATGATGAACGTGCAGTTAATAAACTTATCAGGGATTTTGTAAAAAATTAAGCAGACGTAGAATTATTGTTTTTTGCAGCTAATGCATTGTAAAGTTTTTTCTCGAATTCTTCCTGTTTAAATGGTTTTGGAATTATATCTGTAAAACCTGCTTCTTCAAATTCGTGCATTTTATCTTCGATAGTAACAGCTGTTAAGGCAAATATAATTTGCTCTTTATCGAATGAACGGATTATTTTTGTAGCTTCAATGCCACTAATACCTGGCATATGAATATCCATTAAAATAATATCGTATTTATTTGCTTTTACCATATCGACAGCATCTTCGCCATTGTCAATAATATCGCATTTAAGCTTCATTTTTGTTAAGATCTTCTTGGTAATCATTTGGTTAATTTTATTGTCTTCAACTACCAAAATCTTAACTTTTTCTAAATCCAATGCATCTGTATTACCGCTAAAGTAAGCGACTTTATTTTCTTTAGCTTCTTCTACAGTTGTATATTCAAGTGGTATTTCAAAATAAAAAGTGGTTCCTTTAGTAAGTTCACTTTTTACATGAATTTTCCCTTTTAAAATATCTATTAACCCTTTTACAATAGAAAGACCCAATCCGGTACCTCCATATTTACGATTAATTTGAATAGATCCCTGAGAAAAACTTTCAAACATATTGTCTTGTTTTTCCTGGCTTATACCAATACCGTTATCTTCAACTTCAAAACGTAATGTGTAAATTTTTCCTTGCTCCTCAATTTTGTATACTCTTATCCAGATATCACCATCTTTTGTGAATTTAATGGAGTTTCCTATTAAGTTTATAAGTATTTGAGATATTTTTAATTGGTCTGCAATAAAGTTTTCAGTTAAATCTTTATCATATTCCAAATGCATTTTGATGTTGTTGTCTTGTGCAGAATTAGTTAAAGCTAAAATAATATTGTTTATTTTCTTTTTTAAGTTAAAAGGTTCTGGTTCAATATCTACTTTGTTGGCTTCAATTTTATTAATTTGAAGGATATCATTAATAAAAGTTAACAAATAGTCTCCTGAAAATTTCAACGATTTTAAATGCTGAATTTGTTCGGGTCTAGGATTTTCTTCCAAAAGCATATTGCTTAAACCTGTAACAGCGTATAATGGCGTTCTTAATTCGTGTGTAACAGTTGAAAGAAAATTGGCTTTTGTTTGTGATGCTAACTCCGCTTTTTCTTTAGCGATAATAAGTTCTCCATTTTTTTTATGAAGCATATTATTAGTTTTTAACCTAATATTATTGTTTTTATACAGAGAAAGTGTGAGTAAAGATAATATAGTAATTAGAGCGACACTTAAAATTGAAATTAAAGTATTTAAATTTTTGTCGTCTTCGGCTTTATTTAATTTCTCAACTATTTTACTGTTTTTTTCTAAAGCGTCATTTAATAAATATTGAGTTTCTTGATCTTTAGAAGAGTTTGCTCGCTTTAGATTTTCAAGTGAATCCGTAAGCATCACGTGTAAATTTAAATAATCTCTCGAAGTCTTATAATTTTCATTCGAATTGTAAATATCACTCAATACAAAATAACCATTGCTAAGAATGCTTATGTAATTGTATGTTTTCGCAATTTTAACGCCTTCTGAAGCATATGTTAAAGCCTTTTCATTATTGTTCAAATTGCTGTAAACAATACTATTATAAATAAGCGCGTCGCTTTGTGTTTTTAAAATTTCTTCTTTTTTTGCAAGAGCTAAAGATTGTTCAATAACGTCTCGGGCTTTTTTGTAATTTTTCAAAGCAAGGTATGTTTTGCCTTCACTTAAAAGCACATCGGCAAGCTCTGGGTTTAAATTTTCTTCTTCGAACTTAGATTTTGCTGCAGTATAAGAATCTAGTGCTGAATAGTAATTTTTCTTGGCCATATAAACATCACCAAAAATTTTGTATGATTTACCTAAGTTTTGATTGTCGTTAATTAGTCGTTGAACCTCTATGGCTTTTGTAAGCGATTTAATGGCCTTATCTTGTTCTTCTATGATAAGTTGTAATTTACCTTTTATGGCATAAATTATTCCTATACTTTTTTTGTTATCTGTTTTTTCGGCTAAAACTAAAGCTTCATCTAAGTTTTTTTGGGCTTTATAATAGTTATAATTTTCTAGCTCAGTTTGAGACTGGTTAATGCGGTAGTTAATGTTGTTTTGTTGCAATTCAGGGTCATCATCTATCGTTTTTTGAGATGATACACAAACACTTAGAAGCATTATTATTGCAAATATGTAGTTTTTAATTCGGGACATATCGTTAAATATTACTGACAAATATAATTATTTTATCGATAAAACACACTTTTTTTCCGACAAATTACACATTAGATCTATGATTCTTTGAGAATAACCAGTTTCATTGTCATACCAGCCTATAATTTTCACCATGTTTCCTATTACTGAAGTCATTCCAGCATCGAAAATACAAGAATGCGTGTTTCCAACAATATCTATAGAAACAATTGGATCTTCAGTATATTCCAAAATACCACTATATTGATTTTTGGCTGCTTCTTGAAATGCATTATTTATTTTTTCAATTGACACCGTTTTTTTTACGTTAAAAGTAATGTCGGTTAAAGAGCCATTTATAACAGGAACTCTTATGCCGCAACCACCAATTACATTTGATAGTTCTGGAAAAATTTTTGTTAACGCTTTTGCTGCCCCAGTAGTTGTAGGAACTATGGATTGCCCTGCAGCACGCGAACGGCGTAAATCGCGATGTGGTTGGTCGTGCAAACTCTGGTCGGTAGTATAAGAATGAACGGTTGTTATATAGGCCTGATTGATTCCACAAAGCTTGTTTATAACATCAATCATTGGGGCTGCATTATTAGTAGTACACGACGCATTCGAGATGATGGTTTCGGTACCATCAATACTTTGGTCGTTAACACCCATAACAATGGTTTTTATATCATCTTCAAGTGAGGGAACACTTAAAATAACACATTTGGCACCATTAATTATATGGTATTGTAAATCGGATTTTGTTTTAAATTTTCCTGTAGCTTCAATTACATAATCGACTTTAAAAGGTTTCCAGTTTATGTCTTTTGGATGATTGTGATTTAATAATGAAACTGTTTTTCCATTAACAATAATACTATTCGTAGCATTCGAAATGGTCCCTTTAAAACCACCATGCACGCTATCATATTTAAGTAAATGTCCTAATGTTTTAGCATCAGATAAATCATTTATAACAACGACCTGAATATCATTATAATCCTGGAGTAGTCTAAAAACACGTCTTCCTATTCTACCAAATCCATTGATAGCTATATTAATCATAACTAATTAATGTGTTTTTGTGCCTTGTATGAAGAACGAACTAAAGCGCTACTCTCCACATGACGAAAACCTAATTCTAGTCCAATTTGCTCGTATTCTTTAAATTGATCTGGATTAATAAATTGCTTTACGGGCAGATGTTTTTTACTAGGTTGAAGATATTGACCAATAGTAACTATGTCAACATCATGTGCTCTTAAATCGTGAAGCGTTTCAATAACTTCTTCTCGAGTTTCACCTAAACCTAGCATAATGCCAGATTTTGTGCGTCGCTGTCCTTGTTGTTTTAAATATTTTAAAACACCTAAACTTCGGTCGTATTGTGCTTGAATTCGAACCTCTCGTGTTAATCTTCTAACGGTTTCAATGTTATGAGACACCACTTCTGGAGCAACTCCAAGAATTCTGTTAATATGTTGTTCTACGCCTTGAAAATCTGGTATTAGTGTTTCTAGAGTAGTTTCTGGGTTCATTCTTCGAACAGCTTTAACGGTTTCTGCCCACATAATACTTCCCATGTCTTTTAAATCGTCTCTATCTACACTTGTTAATACAGCGTGTTTAATATTCATTATTTTTATAGAACGCGCTACTTTTTCGGGCTCATCCCAATCTACACTTTCAGGTCTTCCAGTCTTCACCCCACAAAATCCACAAGAACGCGTACAAATGTTACCTAATATCATAAAAGTGGCAGTGCCTTCACCCCAGCATTCTCCCATATTTGGACAACTACCAGACGCACAAATCGTGTTTAATTTGTATTTATCAACTAAGCTTCTAAGTTCGGTGTAATTTTTTCCTGTTGGAAGCTTCACACGAAGCCATTTAGGTTTTGCCAAACGTTCTCCCGGTAATATATTTGAAGTGGTTTCTGAATCCATGTTTTTATAATAAAGGCCAAAGATACAAAGTATTCTTTTAAAAGTAACTTAGAAAGACATGAGAAACCAGATGCCAAACCCTATTAAAAAAGCAATACCAAGAATACTTAAAACATGCATTTTATTAGAAGGTTGCCAGTCTTTAGGAGTATGTCTGCTTGATATTAGTTTATAATTTATAATGGCATAGAATGGCGCGGTTATAAATGATAATATGGTTGCAATTTTAATTAATAAACCCATTTCTGAAGCGAAAAATAAAAATATAAATAAGGTGCCAATGGTTAATAAAGCAATCCAAAAAGTATAATTAAATATTGAAGATTTTTTAAATAATAATGCTGTTGTTTTTGCCATGGCTCTTGGCGATGCATCTAAAGTTGTTAGCGTAGTACTAAACATGGTTGTAAACGCAGCAATGCCAATAATTATATAAGCCCAATTTCCTAAATTTTTGGTGTACATGTTAATTAATTGACCAGAAAAAACACTCGCAGAATTACTAAAGGTTTCACCGCTATGGTACATGACTAAGGTGCCTAAAAGAAGAAAGCCAATTCCTATTATGATAGTGCTTAAATAGCCAATATTAAAATCAAACAATGCAGATTTAGGGGTGTATTCTTTAGTTTCTTCATTCTTTTCAATTGCCCAAAGCGATTGCCATACCGAGACATCTAATGGTGCAGGCATCCATCCCATAAACGCAATTAAAAAAGCTATTTCAAGACTGTTATCTGGTAGTATTTGGGTAAAAGAAAGTGGTTCAGTTTTATTTAAAAAAGCCATGCTTACAGCCATTATGGTGCTAATGGTTAATGTAAAAACAATAATCTTCATTAATTTATCTAAGAGTTTGTATTTGCCAATAGTTAATAGCAAAATGCAGATGGCTAGTATAATAACCGTATAAATTTCAGTGCTAGTTATTAGTCTGTTGCCAAGGTTAAAAGATATAAAATCACCAAACAGATTAGTTGCTAATCCTGCCGTGACTATGGTAACCGCTGTTTGTATGGTAAACATAGTAGCAATATTTAGCACATAATAAGTTACTAAAACGCCTTTGCCTAATTTAAGATAGCCATCTAATAAACTTTCACCTGTAGCTGTCGCATAACGAGGTCCGAATTGAAAAAACGGATATTTAAATAAGTTTACCAAAAGCAAAGCCCATAATAAGCCCATGCCAAAATCGGCACCAGCGCGGGTAGATTGCACCAAATGTGAAACACCAATGGCAGCACCTGCGAATAACAAGCCCGGGCCTAAATTTTTAAGTTTAGTAAACATTTATTTTTCCTGGATAATTTCAGCAAGTAGTTTTTTTGCGCGCAACAACTTCACTTTTACGTTATTTATGGGTTCTTTAAGTTGAGCTGAAATTTCTTTATAACTCAATTCTTGAAAGTAACGTAAATTTATTATTTCCTGATAATGTGGTTTTAGTTTTTTAATGTCGCGAAGTAATTTTGCTAAATGTTGCTCGGTAATTAATTCGTCTTCAGGAGTTGGCGATTCATCTAAAATGTGATGCAACGATTTGTCATTATTTGAAATAACCTGAGAAATGGATTTCTTTTCTTTTCTCAATAAATCAATATGGATGTTTTTTGATATGGCAATTAACCAGGTTTTGAATTTATAAGATTCATCAAATGTTTCAATTCTATCAAAAGCTTTAGAGAATGTCTGAATAGTAATATCTTCAGCATCATTTTCATTTTGAATACGCTTTAATTGATAACCATAAACATTATCCCAAAACGTGTCTAATAAAAAGTTAAACGCTTTTTGGTCGTTTTCTTTAGCACGTTTGATAGCTTCATTTATTTCCAATGATTTGGTTTTGAGATAAGATTATTTATAAAGATAGTTAATTGTGTAACAATTAAAAAAACTTCTAATACCGGAAGAAGCATCATCAAATCTTTTTCTTCTAATTTTTTTGAAGACTTTCCGAAAATTATGAATTGTATAATTAATCGAATTAAAAACAATGCTAAAACAATTTGCCAGTTAAATGTGGTTATAAAAAGGATGGTAGCAAAAATCCAAAAAAATAACTGCGTACAATAGAGTAGTGTTAATAATATTTTATGATGTGATTTATAATACTTGGCCGTCGAGACATGTCGTCTTTTTTGTTTTATCCAGTCTTTAAATGTTGTTTTTGGGTTAGATATGGTGAAGCTATTTTCTGAAAAACAAATGGCAGTATTTTTTTTTGAAGCTACTTGGTTAATAAATAAATCGTCGTCACCAGAACGAATTTTTATATGATTTATAAAACCATTGGCATTAAAAAATTCTGTTTTTGAATAAGCCAAATTTCTGCCAACACCCATATATGGTAAACCTATTTTTGCAAAAGAAAAATATTGAACCGCAGTAACTAAAGTTTCAAAACGTATAAGTTTATTTAGAAACGAATTATTAATTTTTGAATAAGCACCGTAACCTATTACAATTGACTTTTCATCATTAAAATGTGAACACATTTCTTGAATCCAGTATTTTGAAACAGGTTTACAATCGGCATCTGTAAATAATAAATAGTCATTTTTTGAAGCTTTAATTCCTAGTGTTAGGGCGTATTTTTTGTTTCCCCAAAAAGCTTCAATGTTTTTAACGTCCACTATTTTAATATTGGCGTGCTCATTCGCAAATGTTTCCATGACATCAAGTGTGTCGTCACTAGAAGCGTCGTTTATTAAAACTATTTCAAAATTAGGATAAACTTGAGAAATGATTGAAGGCAGAAAATTTTTAAGATTTTCAGCTTCATTTTTGGCACATATAATTACCGAAACCTCTATTTTTTTCGAAGATTCTTTTAATGGTTTTAAAAACGAAAATTTTCCGAAGAAAAAAATGTAAAAAATAACTTGAATAAAAACCACAGCTATGAAGCCATAGAACACAAAATCAAGTAGAATCATAAAATATTAGGAATGTTTTGGTTCATCACAAGTGCTAAACTGTTCTGGAGTTTTACCACAAAAACCACACGATTCACCATCTTTATTAAGCATAGGGTTTTGACTTGCGCAGGTGCCGGCAAATTTACCGCCTTTTTTTGCCCATATTTTTATGGCAATTCCTGCTATTCCTAGTCCTAATAATACTATTGTTATTAATAGAAGTTTCATTTTTATATTATTAATCTGTTGAAGTAAAAATTTTGATAAAATCTGAAGATATTTTTACTTGCTGCAAATATAAAACATTTCACTTTTATTTTTTAAAAGATTATCGCTTTATGATTAATAAAGTTATTTAAATAGAAAAAGCCCCATTTGATATTCAAATGAGGCTTTTAATTGCTATAATCAATTCAATCTATATTCTCTTATTGTAAGCTTATTTCGGCTACAGACCGGTTTAAGGAGGCATGTGTGTTTCCACCTTTAGGTTCAATAGTTATATTTAAAGCCAGTGCATTTTCAGTGTAAGGAATAGCTCTAAGTTGCCTGTCTGCTTCATTTAATATTCCTAAACTTACCATTCTGCCTTGTAATTCTGCCCAAATCTGGTAACATTGTTCTTCTGGTAATTCTGGTAATGAAACCACATCTATCATAGAAGTTTTGTCTTTGGTGTTTATATATGCTACCGTTTTTAAGTTTCTTGCACGGTTATTACCTTGCATGATATATTTGTACGTGTCAGGATCATTGAGTTCCATAAACTGGGACATAATGTTATCTAACTTTTTGTTATTGGCTGCAATATCGCTTCGTAAATCAAATATTTCATCAACAACAACTTGATTTTCGTTATTCAAACGTTGATTTTGATTATAAAATAAATAGGAAGTACTTGCAAAAAGAAAAGCAATGATACTTGCAGCAACACTCAACTTATACCACTTTTTATAAGACTTAGTAGTATTCATTTTTATTACCGGTGTTTCATCTAGTTCCTCTAAAATAGTATCTAAAATGTTTTTAGGAACTTCAACAGCATTACTTCGTGTAACTATTTCAAGGTTATATTGTAATGTGTTGTAGGCATTCTGAACTTCTGGATATTTTGAAATAAAAGACTCAACTATTTCTGTTTCAAAAGAAGTAGTATCACCTAGTAGATATTTTTCTAGTAGGTCAGAATTTAAAAAAGTAGTTATTTTCGCATTCATGACGTTTTTAATTAAGGATTATAAATTTTTTTCAACTCACGTAATCCAATTTTTAATCTCGATTTTATAGTGCCAAGTGGAATATCGAGTTCTTCACTGGCTTCTTGTTGGGTCATGCCCTCAAAAAAGAGCGCATTTATTACTATTTGATATTTCTCATCGATACTATTTAAATGCTTTTGAATGTCTAAAACATCCTGATTTAATTCGCCTGATGATATTTTATATACGGATGATTTATCTATTTGGACTTCCTTATCATCCTTATTTTTTAAAGATCTAACCTTGTCTATAGCAGTATTATAAGCAATTCTATAGAGCCAAGTAAATAATTTTGCTTTACTGGAATCATATTTTTTTGAATAGCGCCATATTTTTACAAAGCTTTCTTGAAGCACATCCTGCGCAGTATCATCATCTCTTATTATTTTTTTTATAACACCATATAAAGCATCAGAATAATTTTCATAAAGTATAGCAATAGCTTTTTTGTCACCATTTTCTAATAAACTAACTATTTCTTTTTCTAGAGATGAAATCAAGATAAATAAGATTTAAAATTTGAAAATTACCAATATTAATAATTTCAAAGTTAGAAATTTCTTTGGTATTACAAGATATTTACTTCTGCTTCAATAGAAATACCAAAAATTCTAAGAATTGTTTTCTGAATTAATTTGGAAAGATTTAGAATATCGGAACCATTGGCATTTCCGTAATTTACAAGCACTAAAGCTTGATTTTTATGAACACCATAATTTCCAAAACGCTTACCTTTAAATCCAGACTTTTCAATAAGCCAACCAGCGGGAATCTTTACCTCATCGTCTGAAACCGGGTAACTAGGTAAATCTTTAAAGTTTTTAAGAAGCTTATTATATTGTGCTTTTGAAACTATCGGGTTTTTAAAGAAACTACCACAATTACCAATAACTTTTGGGTTTGGTAATTTACTTTCTCTAATTGATATTACAGTTTTAGAAATCTCTTGAATGGTCGGATTTGTAATGTTCATTGCTTCTAATTCTGAAGCAATAGTGCCATAATTTATATGAAGTTTATGGTGCTGTTTTGTAAGCTTAAAAATGACACTCGTTATAATGTATTGACCTTTAATTTCATTTTTAAAAATAGAATTTCTATAATCAAAATTGCATGTTTCTTTATTAAAAGTTTCTAGCTTATGTGTGTTTATTGAGATGGCCTCACAAGAATAAAAAACATCTTTTAGCTCAACGCCATAGGCTCCAATATTTTGTATAGGAGCAGTACCAACATTACCAGGAATTAGCGATAAATTCTCAATCCCACCGAAATCGTTATCAATACACCATACAACAAATTCATGCCAATTTTCTCCAGCCGATCCTTTTACATAAACAAAATCATCATCTTGAGAAACTATTTCTATTCCTTTAAGGTTCATGTGAATAACAAGGCCTTCGAAATTTTTGGTAAGCAGCATATTACTGCCTCCTCCTAAAATAAGTTTATTTGGGTAATCTTTTGAAGATAGTATTTCCTTTAATTCATCAATCGTTGAAACTGAAACAAAATTGTTTGCGGTTACATTAATACCAAAAGTATTATATGGTTTTAAAGATATGTTTTGTATTATCTGCACTAGTCTTTATATACTTTAAGAGCTTCTTTTAAAATATGAACTGCTTTAACTAAACTTTCTTTGTTAAGCACATAAGCAATTCTCACCTGGTTTAAACCCAAACCTGGTGTTGAATAAAATCCACCAGCAGGAGCAACCATAACCGTTTCACCATTTACATCAAAATCCTCTAAAAGCCATTGCGCAAAATGATCGGTGTTTTTTACCGGTAATTCTACGATACAATAAAACGCACCCTTAGGTTTTGCAACTTTTACGCCTTCAATTTTTTGTAATTCTCGAATTAATGTATCGCGTCTTTCAACATATTCGGCTATAACATTATCAAAATAACTTTGTGGTGTATCTAGTGCCGCTTCACTTGCGATTTGAGCATATGTTGGCGGACTTAAACGTGCTTGCGCAAATTTTAATACCGTTTTCATAACGGTTTTGTTTTTAGAAACTAAACAGCCAATACGAGCGCCACACATGCTGTATCGTTTTGATACAGAGTCTATTATTACAGCATGTTGGTCGATACCATCAACCTGCATTATGGAATAGTGTGTATTTCCGTCGTAAACAAATTCACGATATACTTCATCGGCTATTAAAAATAAATCATGTTTAATAGCTAATGCAGCGAGTTTTTCTATTTCTTCTTTTGAATATAAATAACCTGTTGGATTTCCTGGGTTGCAAATTAATATAGCCTTGGTTTTTGGCGTAATTAATTTTTCAAAAGCTTCCATAGTAGGTAAACTAAAATTGTTGTCTATGTTACAAACAGCGGGTACTACGGTAACGCCATTCGCAGTTGAAAAAGCGATGTAATTGGCGTAAAAGGGTTCTGAAATGATAACTTCATCGCCCG
>Ga0208305_10000494_pt1 | contig 19846 bp, 6 predicted proteins | sample ColrivemetaGS741_FD_187605 | JGI IMG/M metagenome (GOLD analysis project Ga0208305, IMG submission 187605) | Estuarine microbial communities from the Columbia River estuary - Flood tide ETM metaG S.741 (SPAdes) (version 2) | ecosystem: Environmental > Aquatic > Marine > Intertidal zone > Estuary... | reverse complement strand
TTGATGCATTGGGATTTTCTAATGCAATAGAATCGTTATCTGTTTATGTTTATGATGTAGCAGGCATTCCTGCTTCAAGAGGTGAAGTTGATGTTTACCATCCGGTACTTGACAGAATTGACAGATACCTAGTAACTAATGTAGAAAAAATAGATACCCACGTAGTTGGTAGATTTAACGATGTTTCTTTCTCTCAAGCACCAGTATCTGGATCTAGTGCAAAGATCAACATACGCAAAACAAGAAGTGCTTATGTTCCTGAAGTTGTGCTAGGTGGTACAGGCTATAGTGAAGAAGATACATTTACAGTATTGGGTTCTAATTTAGGGGGTACTGATAGTTTAAACGATTGTACTTTTAAGATTTTAGAAGTCGATAACGGTGAATCAGGAGGAGATGGTGTAATCACTGCACTTGAAACTGTCGCAGGTACGCCGTTTGTTTCGAGTGATGATGCAGTGCCTGTTGTAGACGGTACTATATACAAATTAAACTTTGGTACTGGTTCTCAAACTGGTAATGAAGGTTCATTCAGTAAAGACGGGTTAGCCGAGGTTGTCGATTTTGGCGCATACGTAGATTATAGACGTAATAGTATTTTTATACTTGATGATGTTTCTAGTATTAACACATTAAAAATTCGTCCAAGTACTGCTATTATCTTTGACGAAGATCCTAAGACAGTTTATAGATCTATTAGTTTCCAAAAAAGTAACAGTGTAGGAAATCTACTAACAGAAACACAAACTGCTTTAGGCATTGACACAGTATATGATTATGTAAGATTAATTATTGATCAAACAAAAGCAACTGATGCAATTAGTCTATCGCTTAATGCACAAGGAGTGCCGTTATCAGGAGGCACTACAAAAGGCGCAACAGTTGACGACACAACTCTTGCTATACAAGTAACTGCTGACGATAATGAAATTTATAGATTAAACAACAATACTAAAACTCCAGTATCACATAGACCAGCAGGTACAAATGCAGATACATATCAAACTCCACTAATGTTTACATGGAAAGGTAAAAAGTTTTATGCATTTAACTATAGAACAGTAAGATTAGACGGCGCACTTGAGAAAGAAGCTGCTCCAGAATTTTGGACTATCAGTGGCAATGAATATGCTCTTGTAGACATTGAAGAAGTATTAGACGACAACGGAAACGCAGTTACTATTAATGCTGGACACACTGGTAATGGTATTCCTGAAACAACTATTGTTCCGGGAGATTCGGTAACTTTAAGATGTGGTTTACAAGCAGGCGCCAACGGTGATGTAACAGTAAACATTAGTACCACAAGAGCAACAGGACACGATTTCTTAAATGTTGGCTCAGGTGGATTTAACACAAGTAACTATCCAAATGTTATTTTTGGTGCTCCACGAGAAGCATCACAGCCTAACGAAGTAGACGAGCGTACAAAAGGTCGTGTGTTCTACGTAAGTACAGATCAAAACGGTATCTTTAGAGTTGGTAAATTCTTTAGTGTTGACCAAGGTACTGGTGCTGTTAGTTTTGAAGCAAGTATTGCTCTTTCAAATGTTGACGGTATTGGATTTAAGCGTGGTGTTGTTGTAAGTGAATTTAGTTCAGATGATTCAATGGCAGACAACGCATCAGATGCTGTTCCTACAGAAAGTGCAACACGTGGTTATGTTGACAGAAGGTTAGGTTATGACCTCAACGGTAACCTAGTGCCAAACCCATTAGGTCCAAGTGTATTGGCTGCAAACGGCAGTATTCCGATGTCAGATGACTTAAACGCTGCTAACAATAGAATTACTAATTTACAAAATCCGATTGCAGATAAAGATGTTGCTAACAAATATTATGTAGATGCGATTACAGGTGAAATAGATTCTATTCGTGGACTAAAAGATACAACTATTACTCCGACAGTTGACGCAGCTGAATTAATATCTGCTAGTGGATATAAAATTATCGAAGTTGACTTAGCATTTGTTAATAATGGACCATTCCAGATAGGCGATACAATTACTGGTAGTCTTTCGAGTGCTACTGGTGTTATTGTTGATGTATATGCAAAGACACGAGACAATGAAGATGCATCATTAGATCAAAACCATTTGGCAATTGTATACACACCGACATCAGGAACTTTCACTACTGGTGGCGCATCTGGTAAAGATATAGTTTCAGTTACGGGTGGCGCAAGTTGTATCGCAGTAGAAGGTCCACACGATGAGTGGATGAATACTAAATTTAATGCAGCAGCAGATATTACTGTAAGTGTGTCAAGAACTGTAACAAGTAATGATGATAGCCTTGACGGTAATATTGACGAGTCAGAAATAATCGAACGAGCATTAACACTTGATTTACAGATCAATCCGGATACTATTAAAAACTCTGATGTTAAGTCTGATGCAGCAATTGCTCAAAGTAAATTAGATTTAAATGCAGCCACAACTTTTGCCACAGCAGGTGATGTAGATACAACTAACTTAGGTGTAGCAGCATTTGATGATACTGAATTTACTGCAACTAGTGGTTTTGTTGAATTACAAACTGCTACTGATGAGACAACAGGTATCGACCCTGTTAAATTTACGCATGTAAATAATGACACTTTACTAGGTCGTGCAGAAGATCCAGTATTAGACCCTGCAACAGGGCAAGTAATCAGTGCAGTGCCAAATTTCGGAGCAATAGCAACTGTGTCGTTTGCTGATGTTGCAGACCGAGGCGGTGCGATACTACATACAGACTTTGACGATGCTGATTTAGGTGTCATGACTAGAAGCGGCACAGCTAACGGTAATGAATATGATATTGTTGCGTTTACTGATCAACCTACAGAAAACACTATTGTAAAACGTACAGCAACAGGTGGCGTAAGAGCACAGGAATTAGTGTTAGGATTAACTGATACTAGTGTAATTTTATCAACAGACGGTACAACAATAAACTTCACTACTCCGGCACAAGGCACAATTTTAAGTGCAAATGGCGTCGGAGGCAGTGTAAAAATTAATGTAGAAGGTACAGTAGATCTTATCGGTGACGGTGGCGCACTTAGTGATTTTACATCAAGTGAATTAAAGACAAACTCTAATGACTTTGAAGATGCTAGATCGTTAGCAGCAAGTTGGATGTATACAAACTTCTTAGAAGCAGCTAATGAACGTAACACTGCATCAACTGGTATTTCGATTGGCGCAGGGTCAGGCTTTACATCCGCAGGCGAAGTTGCATTAGTTGTTCCTAATTCAGCCGACGACGGAACAATTGCTCCGTTAAAAGTAGACACAACTGCAATATTCCCTGATACAACTTCTACAGATGAAAATACTGGTTACGATATTGGTAAAACTACAGCGGTATATAATAGAGTTTACGCAAGAGAATTTATCGGTGCTATTAGCGGCGCAACTGAAGGCGATGTAACTGGGGACTTAACTGGTGATATTTTTAGTGGTCCAAATAATTCAGCTAGTACTAGTAAAGTATTAGAAAATGGAGTGCTAGGCGATGTATCTGCAGATGTTACAGGTAGCTGGTTCTTAGGAGATATTAAGAACGAAGCTGGAACAACAGTTTTAGATGTAGGTAATGGTTCTGAAGGTGCAATACTTACTGGACAGGTTACAGACATATCAAACTTTAACACTGCTAATTTGTCAGAAGGCACTAGCAACTTTTATTTTACCGACACTAGATGGCAAACCGCTATGGAAGGTGTTACGTTATCTACATCAGCAGGAACTACTGCTGGTGCTTCTTATGATAAAGCTGCAAATACATTGTCAATTACCTTCCCAGATATTGGGTCTAACGATAGTACTGCTGATTCAACAAGCACTCAAACAGGTGCACTAGTAGTAGCAGGCGGCGTTGGTATTGCTAAAAATCTTAATGTAGGTGGCAGTCTAGAGGTTGGTGCAGACAATGCTGAAGTCTTTAAAGTTGACAAAACAACTGGCCTAGTTGAAACTAAAAACATTGTTCCAGTTAATGGTGATGGCGAAACTGAAACATATAATATTGGTACTGCTACAAACAAATACAATGAAGTAAATGCAAACTTGTTTAGAGGTACAGCACTAGAAGCTTATTATGCTGACCTTGCAGAAAACTATGTTGCTGATGCAGGGTATGAGCCTGGCACTGTGCTAGTATTTGGCGGCGAAAAAGAAGTTGCAATGACTGACAGATTTAATGATCATAGAGTAGCAGGTGTTGTATCTACAGATCCAGCATACTTGATGAACTCACACTGTGAAGGCCAATTTGTAGCTGCTATTGCAATGCAAGGTAGAGTACCATGTAAAGTGCTTGGTAAAGTAGAAAAGGGTGATATTCTTGTAACAAGTGCAACACCTGGATATGCTATTGTTAACAACGATGCAGCAGCAGGTAGAATTATCGGTAAAGCACTAGAAAATAAAACAACAAATGACAAAGGCGTTATTGAAGTTGTTGTAGGTAAACACTAAGGAGGGCATTGTGGAGATAAATACAATACGAGATAGGATAAGATATCATGGCTAACAGATTTCCGCTAATTTTAGATACAAGCGACACTAACACAATTAAAGAGATCCCGCAAGGGGATAGCTTAAATTTAGCAGATGTCTCTATATCCAATGCACAAGATATTGAAAGTTTGGGCACAATATCTGCACCGCAAATGCGTATATCAGATGTTGATGTTACACCTGCAAATTATTTAAAGAAAAGTGGTGATTTAGCTACATATGGCGGGCAGCAATTTAAATTTTTAAGAGTAGCTGCTAACGGAACAAGCATTGAATTTGTAGGCATTAACGAAGCAGGATTATTTAACGGTGAGTACACAGGAGATTTATTTCCTAATGCTGATCTTAACCATAAAGTTGGTTTAGCTGACAAAAGATTTGCAGAAATAAATGCTGGTGTTGTCAAGGGCGACTTACAAGATGCAAATGGTAATGTAACATTTGAATATGATAACGGCGTGTTCTACATTATGGAAAGTGGCAAGCGTAGAAAAATGATATCAGAAACTAGAGCAGTTTTAATGAGCATACTCTTTTAAGGAATAAAAATGAGTCTTTTAGAAATTAACATAGGCGGTTACGCAAACGACGGAACAGGTGATGATTTAAGAGAAGCCTTTAACAAGGTAAATCTTAATTTCCAAGAACTAGATCTAAGAGATGATGAGTCAACAACTGCATCTAATATGGGTGCAATTGGTGAAGGTATTTTTGCAAAAAAGCTAAACTATGATTTACAGTTTAAAAAATTATTTGCAGGTCCAGGAATTAATTTAACTGCAAATGACGAGCGTATTACTATTGAAGCTGAGAGTAATATCAAAAGCCTACTAATGCTGTCAGACAGTGGTTCACACAAACTTACCGAAGTAGCAGCATTTAATGTAACAGGCGGCTCAGGTATAATAACTAGTATTACCGGTAATGTTATGACTGTTGCTAGTACATTTACTGCGCTAGAACAAGATACTACACCTCGACTAGGAACACACTTAGACGCACAAGGTTATAATATTGCAACTGTAGGTGTAATAGATGCAAATATGTTTAACGGTACACATACTGGTAATTTGCTTGCACAAGACGGAACAATATTAGTAGACCATGTTAACAAAGCAATAAATGTTGAGCTAGGCGGACTAACAAATGTTAACCTAAGCAATGCGCCACAAGAAGGCGATGCACTTGTTTATAAAAGCGGAGAATGGGTTGCCGATGCAGTAGCAGCAGCAGCTTCGGGTGAGAACTTTGGCGGTATTATTGCTACGTCATTTGCAGAAATTGAGGCGCAAGCAAAGGTGTACAATATGGGCACAATTAATGCTGATACAGTTAATATTGATCTAGGAACAATCGTATAAATTCCGATAAATATATAAAAGGAATAAGATATGAGCGTACAACTATGGAATATTTCCAATGGTCAAGAACTTAAAAAATTAATAGAAAACACCACTGTAAATGTACTATTACCGGTATCTTCTTCATATGACATTGACACAGAAGTAATTGCAGGTACTTTGCCGCCTGGTCTTACACTCACTAATAATAAGATTACAGGAACAGTGCAAGAAGTACAATACGATACTGTTTTTAAATTTGTAATTAGAGCTTACTACGCAGGATTCTTCGAAGACAGAACATTAAATTTAGTAATCACAGGCCCAGACGAACCTGAATGGCAAACAGCAGCAGGATTATTACCTGTTGGTGCTAACGAAACATACTTTATTTTAGACAATGAACTAATTGACTATCAGCTTCTAGTTGATGATCCTGATATTGCTGCTGGCGACGAGCTTGAATTTTATATTGCTAACGACGATGGTGTATTACCTCCAGGACTAACACTTACTCCTGAGGGTAGAATCCAAGGTATATCCGAGCCATTACTCAGTCTAGATAGAAAGCTAAGAGATGGCGGCTATGATCAGTTTCCGTTTGGTGATATGCCTAGTGACTATGGCATTAGACCTACTAATGGTTACGGCAGTTATTTCTTTGACTCGCAGCCTTGGGATTATTTTGAGGACATCAATATTCCAAAAAAATTAAATAGACACTATCCGTTTGCTGTAACTGTGTCTGATGGAGAAACTGAAGTACGCCGTGAATTTACAGTGTATCTAGTAGGGGATGATTTTCTAACTACAGATAACATCTTAATGGAAGCCAGTACTGGTGTGTTTAGAGCAGACAATACAAATGTAAGAACTCCAACTTGGATTACTCCGAGAGACTTAGGTTATCGTAGAGCTAATAATAATACTATTATCTATCTTGATGTTATTGACACTGACACTATACAAGGCACAGTGTCTTATAGATTAGTGGACACTAACGACGATGGATCAGTTAGCAAACTGCCGCCGGGTTTAACACTAAGCAGTTTCAACGGTGAGCTATCAGGGACAATTCCGTATCAGCCTGCTATAACAAAAGAATATAAATTTACAGTAAACGCATCTCGTTTTGTTGGTTCAACTGAATATGTTACACAAACATTATTTGTACACGAAGACACTATGCGAGGTTTAAATAAATTTAAAGTTAATAAAAATACAGAAAGCAATGTGCTTGAACTATTAGGTAAAAATATTTTTGTAAATGAATCGCTTTATAAAATAGTAGGTATTAATACCACTAACCAAAACTATGACGAACTTACAATTGATAGTGCATTAGGGTCGCAAGAGATATTACAAGTGTTTAACACGGCTAATTCAGGACAAAATTATATCGATATACTTACCGTCACTCAGAGGGTAGAACAATTTTACTTAAATCGTTCACTTACATTTAATAGTAATGCATATAAGATTGAAGACTTTGGTGCATTTAAAATTTATGAACTGTATAGCGAAAGTTTGAATCCTGCTGATGTAACTGCACTTGTAAATGCTATTAATACTGAATTTGGTGACGTATCGGCAACAGTAGAAATTAAACAATCTAACACATGGTGGTTAACACTACAGAAAACATCTTATACTGATTCAATTGAACGAATTGAAAATGCACTAAATGCAGCTTCGCTTACTGATAGTTCAGCACCTTTAATAACAGTAGCAGTTCCAAAATTTAATAGAATATTTTTAGATCAAAATCTTACAAATCAAGTTTTAAAAAATGCGCAAATCGGATTGTCGTTGCTAAAGGATGATACAGTCTCTAAAACTTATGTATCGTCTGCAACAAACAGTATTACACAACCTAGTAAAGACAAAACATTTGTGCTGAATGTTATAGGAGAAATTGACAGTAGCATTAAATGGCTGACTGACATTGATCTAGGCACAATTAAAACTAAACTTCCGTCTTATAAATTTATTGAAGCAGAAACTACGGTACCAGATATTCCAATGGTATACTTTTTAAAAGCAGGTACATTACCGCCTGGTATAACACTTTCGTATAGAGGTGACCTAATCGGTGTTCCAACAACAGCTGGCGAATATACATTTACCGTAGAAGCAAAAGATCGTATTGATACTATTGCTATTACACGACAATTTAAGTTAACTGTAAAAGAAAATGATCCAAAAGATTATACTGATGTAATTGCAAAGCCATTACTGCCTATAGAACAACGTGACGCCTTTCAAGCGTTTGTGCGAGATGCTGATGTATTTCCGCCAGCACATATCTATAGACAAAACGACGAAGCATTCGGTATACGTGATAGTGTAGAAGTACTAATTTATGCAGGCATTGAGAAATCCGATGCTGCAAAGCATGTTGCTGCGGCTGCTAAAAATCATAAACGTAAGAAGTATAAGTTAGGCGCACCTGCGAAGGCATTTGCTGCTGAACCTGGCACAAGAGATAGTATCTACGAGATTGTATATGTTCCTGTGATAGATCCTTATGAAACTACAAAAGGAAAAACAAAGGCATCATTTACCAAAAACAATAGTAAAAAAATTACAGTCGATAGTGTGCAATATGCACTAATGGATGATAACACACGCCTAGGGCAAGGTGCTGAAGCATTACCAGTTTACTCACGTGAAATTGTAAAAATGGTATTTGAGAATTTTAACAGCAATCTTGTAATACAGACTAGAGACAGTAATGTAAAAGTAAGCACTGACAACAGTGATATTGAAGTTGAAGTACGTTCAGGACAAGAATTATCAGTTGTACTTACCCGAACTGATGTAGATCCTATTCGTATACGTCCTGTAGGAAACACTATTAAAACAGACAGTGACGCAATCCAAATTAGTCAAACAACTGATAGCAAAAAATATATTTCTAGTATTGAGCATATGAGAGATAATATTGCTGCAATTGGTGGTACTGATACTGAGCAATTACCGCTATGGATGCGTACACCACAAGACGGATATCAAGCCCTAGGATATGTCAGTTGCATACCGCTATGCTACTGTAAGCCAGGCACAGCAGATGATATCTTAAACAGAATCAACAATAATTCATTTAATTTTAAAGATATAAATTTAGAAATCGACAGATACACAATAATTGACGCTAAGGATGGACAGGAAAAATATGTACTGTTCGCCAATTATCAGTTCAACGTATAACGGATAAATATAAAAAAGAGGATCGCAAATGGCAAGCCAAATAGACACAACTGGAATTGACGCACTTTATCCGAGAGCAGGTCAAAACAATGACTCACAAGGTTTTAGAGATAACTTCAGTGGGATTGTTACTAATCTAAACACAGCTCAAAGCGAAATTACTGCATTACAAAACGAAACATTCAGACTAGACGCAACTAATAATTTTAACGGCTCATTAATTGTAGATTCTAATATGCGTATTATGACGCAAGTGTCGTATACTAGCACTATAGATAACAGTACACATGATATTGATTTTACAAACGGGCATTACCAAAAATTTACAGTAAATTCTAATCTTCCAGAGTGTACTATTAATTTTTCAAACTGGCCAGTTTCACCTCGCTATTCAATGTTACGCTTAGAGCTAGAAAGCTCTGCAAAAGTAAACATGCTATTTACACCCCCTGAAGGAACAGAATTAAAATTAGACTATAATTGGCCTAAAAAAGTATTACTACGTCCTGAGCCAGTTGTACTAGAATTTTATACATACGACGGTGGTGCTACAATATGGGGCAGATACTTATATAGAAGCTATACGCCAGAAACACATCCATATGCTAATGCTGAGGGCGACGAACTAGTAATCTTTAATGTTACAATCAAAGACGGTGGCGCTGGTAATCAAGAAATATTTTTCCTAGATGATCAACCAGTTAACGAAACCCCAGAGTTGTACTTTACGCCCGGATCTCGTTATAGATTTATTCTAGAGCATGTTAGCAACGCTTCTGCACCGTTACGCTTTAGTACAGCACCTGATACAATTGTATCCGACGGTGACACAAATACAATAGTACCATATACTGAGGGCGTAGTAATTGACGGCGTTGCTGGTGATCCTAATGCATATGTTGAGATTGAAATTACTGAAACTACTCCATTACCGTTGTATCTATATGCTGAAGAACAACCAAACGGATTAGATACAAGTAAAATTGGCATGGAACTGGCGATCACTGCTAACCCGTCATACGTAAGAATTAAAATTGCAAACAAACTACAAGATGCAGACGAAGATACATATATTATTGCCGAAACAGACTACGAAGCTGACAACGATGAATTAGATTTTTACATTGCTAATATACATAGAATGCAATTAAAAGATGCTTGTCTAAGATTACTTGAAGGTACTAAACTATGCATCGAAGATACTAGTCCAGATGCTGTAACAGTCGACGGCGGCGTAAAAATTAGCGGTGATTTAGAAGTCGGTGGGGATATTATTTTTAATCCTGATTTAAGTCAAAGCACTATAGATACATGGACACAGCCAAATGAGGCATTAACTAATACACTAATTATAGACGAATCAGTAAATATATCAAATTATAAAATTGGAAAGACTCTAAGAATTTTAGGCGTTAGTGCTGATTCAACAGTTGAATCAGGTGCAGGTTCTGCTATTCAAAATGTTGAAAGAATCGGACTACAGGATATAGTAACAACAAGCGAAACTCCATCTGAAATTACTAACCCAGAATTATACACAAGTGTTCTTTACAAGATAGCCGAAATGGATTTTATCACAGGAAAGATTTCACCAGCAACAGCAGAGAGTAGTGTAAATATTATAAAAACTGACTTTAAATTAAATCCTAGCGAAAGTCAAAGCGTAATCGGATTTAACTTAAACAACAACATAAAATTAACTCTTCGTAGAACAGATGTAAATAAAGCTATTCTAATTTATAGAAAAATTGAGGGAGTTGAAACTACCTTTGGATTGCTTACTGTGCTTGGACCTAAGGATCTTACTACTGCAACACAAGATATTATGTGGATAGACTTTTATGATTATGACTTAAATCCATGGAGTAATAAAACTGATAAAAATTCTTATAATGAATTAAGTGGAATCTTACATGTACCAATTACTGCACCAACAACTGCATCATATGGCTGGGATTACGCAAAAATTACTGCTGTTTCAGGATCTACTGTAATATTAGATAAAAACTTTTACCATAATGAATCTATTACAACTATCATCGACGATACTGAAGAACTACAGGATTTAATTAATACTAGATCTACAACTGGTCTTAATTTCTTAGATATTGAAAACAGAAGACATTATGTATCAAAACTTTCTGTTCCGCCCGGATTTAGTATTACAGGTAAAGGTAGAGAATCAAAATTAATTAAGCAGTACTGGAGTACAGACTTTACAAATAATGATAATCATGTTATTAAACCTAAAATAATTACAGGTGAAGATAGTTTATTTAATAATGTAAGTATTGAGAAAATAAAGATTGACGGTAACTTCTTGAATCAGTATCTGTTACAAGATAATACTAATACAGCAGTTCATAGAAATTATGCAATTTACCTCTATGGATCAAGAATTATATTTGAAGATTTAGAATTATCAAATATAGTCGGTGGCGGCTTATTTTTATACAATACATTTAATGACCAAATTGTTACTGAAAAAGTTACTATTAAAGATAGCATTATTGAAAACGGTTGTGCTAGTTATAGATACGATACGTATTCACCAATTGCAGCAAGAGAGATTAGAAACTCAAAAGTGTTATCAACTACAATGAAAAACTTTCCAGCTGCGGCAGACTTTACTGCAACAGATAAATCTTTAATTATTACTAACATTATTGATAACTGCGGTAGTGGACTACTTACTTTCGGTAGTGTAAATACCATTTATAATCCAAATATCTTATTAGGACCTTCAGGTTCTGAATTCCTGCCAGTAGCAGATTTATTAAACACCGAATACGATAGTGTAAATATCTTAATTGAAAAAGACATTGATTTTAATAGCTATAAAGGATTGTACCAAGAAAACGGCGTAACATTTGATCTTACTGCAAATAATATAGAAGTTGTTGGGGTTATTAATCAATTAAATAAAACTGCTACATTAGAAAGTTTAGGAGTTCAATACGATGACTTGATTCAAATTGACGAATTAGGGTCAGGCAATAGCGTTGGTGAGTTTAGTTTTAGAATTGTTGCAAATAGTGTTAACACTATTTTACAGACAGACGAAACTGTGAAAAGAGTAGCAACTGATGCTGTGCCAAACGCAGACTATAATCCAAATTATGTCGGAATGGTATATAGACTTATCGCTACTGAATATGTTCCTAAAAGTGGAATTACTAAGGTTGACACATTAAGTGTACCTAGTAGACAGTTAAATGTTACAGTTGAAGATTCTGCAAAATTTAGATTAAATGACGTAATAAAATTAAACAGTAGTAGTTTAAATAATACTTCAGCTGATGATGCTGATATTACTACAAAAGAGGCTACAGTAGTAGCGATAAATACAGTATTAAAAATAATAACAGTAGAATATGGTGTAGGTGATTTAAACGGCAATGTAACTCAACCAGGATCGTCTGTTTCAAACGGTACTGTAGATTTAAAGAATAGATTTGTTCTAGTAAAAGGGAAGATTAACTAATGTCAAGTGTTAACAATATAAACAATAACAACTATGTGGTCAATGTAGGACGCACAACACCAGTTGATCCGGGGCCACAGCCTGCTAGTAAATCAATTCCAGTAGTTGTTTCTACAGACCAAGAAGCAGTGCCAGTTGTAGAACAAAATAAAATTTTATCAGAAGTCAGTCTATCACTACTTGGTATACCTAGAGCTGAAGTAGCCTTAGGTATTTTTGCAGATGTTAATACATACGATGTTAATCCAAGCGAGTGGAGTAGTAGTCCTGAACAAAGACAAAGTGTAGCAGCGGCAGAATTAACATCCTATACTGGTGTTCCAGGTAAGCAAACTACAGGTATTAGTCACCTTCCGGAAGAATCGGGTGCGCTAGTAGAAGCAGGTGCTGACGAAACTGCGGTGTTAACTAGTAAACGTTTTTTCCGTTATCAGCCAGGTCGTGTTAGTGCAGCAACTTTTGGTATTAAAAGTTCAACAGCAGTTGGTGCGTTAAGTTCAAGTCGTGCTGCGGTAAGAAATCCTACAATTAAAAAGTATGGCATTTTTGATAAGTTTGATGGATATTATTGGGAAACAAGAGACACTGCACAAGGTGATCAGTTCGCAGTTGTACGTAGAACACAAAGTATTATTAGATCTAATCCTTTAGAGTTTGGCAACGGTCAACTTGATGATCATGCACTTGCTGGCAAACCGCCAGCGTCTACACCATCTATTAATATATCGTTTACAGCAGCTTCTAAGTCATTAACAAAAGGCAGATTTACAATTGTTGAAAATGCAATTACAAATCCAAGTCCTGGTAAAACATATTATGATACACTAGATGCAACTAATAAAGCCAAATGCGAACGTGATATGGATTTAGCAATTGACTCATATGTTAACGATTTGCGTTACGGAGGCGATGCTTATACAAGTGTTAACGCTACAACTTATAGAACTTCAGATGGTGCAAACAATGTAGGCGAGGCAGCATTACATACTGCGCTTACTGCTGAAATTAAAACTTATTTAGATGCACTTGGCGAAACAGTTGCTAGTGCAAAAACTGACACATTAGGTGCAATCACAAGTGGCGGTGCCGGTGGTACACAACCTACAATTGCAAACATTATTTGGCCTACACAACAGTCTAAATTAACTGTTATAAAAACTGTGTATAGAAAATACTTAGGCTATTTAGTAAGTGTTAGTCAAACATATGACACTTCGGGCTATGCAGATTTAAATTATACTGATGCAGCAGCTTACGAAAAAGTGCTAAAATATAAATGCCTGAGAGATGTAAAATTTGCTGTTGATGCATATTTTGATGATATCATGGGCCAGGGTAATGCTGCTACTGTATATAATGCAAAAAGATATTATTTTAAAGATGGCGCAGCGGAAACTACAGATAGTGGTTTACAAGTTTACTCACAGACAGACAGTGGAGTAATTTCAGAAATTTCAAGACATACATATCTTAAAAAACTACTAGTTGGTGATGCTGCTGCGGGCTTAGCAGACGGTACTCAAGTAGCTGTAGAAGTAGGTGGTTCAGTTACTTCTACAGTTATTGATAGTGTGATAGACTTATTTGATGTTGACACAAACAAAACTGCATTGTCAGCATTATGTGACATTACAATTAACAATTTTACAACTCCTTATGTAGGAGCAATAACATTTGGAACAAATCCTGTGTTTGGTGATGTATGCATTTTACGTGATGGTCTAATAATGACCCATGCTGCATTATATGATCCTTCACTGCTCAAAGAAAAAGAAAGACAAATTGTTAAACCAGTTGACGGCAATTTAGTATGCGAAACGGGTGATCTAATTATTGGGCAATTTGTAAACTATTACGGTGATGGCAACTTAACAGATGGTAAGACATATAAGATTAAAAAAGTTGATGGGCATAAAAGTCATATTATAACTCTAATTGACCCTGTTGATGATTCAGCAGCACCTTTAATTTCAGGAACTACGCATTCAATCGAAACACCAGTTCCGTTTATCTTTCCTACAGACTATGATAATCAGTTTGGTGTTGGAAATCTTCAAAACGGGGAAAAATTTGATGGCATGTTTCCATATAAGTATACAGCTAGTGGAGTATTGCCGGAAACAGCAGGTGGATCAGATCCTGCAAAAGGCCAGATTGATACAGCAGTTGATACTACTGCAAACGCAAGCATACTTCAGCAACAGATTGACACCCTTAATTTAGAATATGTAGGATGGGTACGTGATCATGTAGATCCGCAATTTTGGAGTGTATACGAATATAGAGTACCACGTAGTAGATTTAGCGGCGATAGCCTAGACGGACCTTTCGAAGACGATGGAGAAACTCCGAAAACACGTAATGCAGTATATTCTGATAATGTGTCTGGTAATAGAGCAGGCGAATCATATGTTGTAAACGATGAACAAGTTGTAGAAACAAGTGTTTGGGATTACGACTTTTCAAAAGTAACTATGCTTAAAATTGAATTTAGTTGGTACGGTGCTGTTGGTGCATTGTTCTTAGCATATGTTCCAGTAGGCAACGGCGAAGCACGTTGGGTTAGAGTACACCACCTACGTTGTTCAAACCAACTTAAAATATCATCGCTAGGTAATGCTACACTACCAATTACATATCTTGTTTATGGAGGCGGCAGCGAGAATAGGTTTGGCCTTACAAATGCCGACAGAGCAAACAGCGGATATAATAGTTCATACTCTGAGAATTTAGTTAAGTATGGTGCTTCTTATTATATTGACGGTGGTGACCGAGGTACAGTACGTTTGTATAATCACAGCTCAGTAGATCCTGCTAAAGGTGATATAGATGGTAGTAAATATACCTTTGCAGTAGATGCAACTGCTACAGTAGATGGTGATCCAACTACACAAAATACGGTTAATCCGTATTTTGTAGTTACTAGTACAAACGGTGGACCGGCTTTAGGAACATTTTATATAGGTGCTAATGTTATTACAGGTGACCCTTCGGATCAAGATATTAAAGTAATTTGGGTTGACAGTGTAAACAACTATGTATATATTAATAAAGTTACTAACGGTCAGCCAGCATCAATAGATGTAGTAGCTAATAGACCTAAAATGTTATATGGCCTCAAGACAAAGGCAAATATTTTAAGCGGCGACGGCGACGAAGTAAGAAACAGAGTACAAGTATACCCAACGAAATTATCTATTGGTACAACAGGGTCGAGTGCAGGTAAACTAACATTATTAAAAACTCCACTATTTCAAACTACTACAAGTACAGCAGGCACATTTACATTGACAGCTGGTACAAATCTTAGTGAAACTAACTTGTTAACATCTGTTGATAGTGATTATATAACCAACGATGGCGAATTTACTTATGGATATTTTAAAGGTTATTTAAATGACTCTAGTAGTTTTGTAAAAGTACTAGGTAAACTTGAACGAAAAAATGATTTATATTACTTTTTCCCATACGATGTATTTACTGGCAAACTTGTTGTTACTAATGGGTCCGAGTTTGTAAAAGATGAAATTTACAATAGTGACGGTACTTTAGTTGATCATAACATAAACGATTTTTCAAAAGAAAGACTTAGTTCAGTATTTGTAAGTAATGTGGTACAATCGCCTATTCCCGGAACTGGTACAGGTGTCGCTACATATTATGTAAATGCCGGATCACAAGATTACGACTTATCAGCATACTTTGATTACAATAAAGAATACATTAGTTTTCCATTAACTGATAGTATAGAAACATTATATTTGAGCGTAGAAAGCCAAGCAGCACACACCGGAGCACCGTTACTAAATGTTTCGGCTAGTGTTACCTGGGAGGAGCAATAATAGATGCCTCAGATCAAACTAGGGTTCGACCGTGTACCAGTACCTACAACTACTAGATTAGAGGAACTTAAAAACTTTCCTACTGGTGAAACTCTGCGCGATCGTACAGGTAATGTTCTCTATACTGAAGTTGAAACTCCTTTACAGGAACGAGCTAAAACAAAAAATGCAACACCAGTATATATTAATAATGAAGACGATGCGCCGTTAAAAATTGAAGAACAATTTCCTGATACTTCTGAAGTATCTTCTACACTTTTAGGCATAGACCGAGCAGAAACACAGTTAAGTTTATTTTCTGACGTTAGTTCTTATGGCCTAAATGAAGAAGAATTTGAATATTTTTCTGGATTAAGACGCGATGTTCCTGGTGAATGGTATTTAAGAGATAGCGAATTATACGGTACACATTATAATGTACAGTTAGTAGAAGAAACGAATGAGCAAGCACTTGTTGTAAGTTTATTCCCTGTTCCATTTAATTTTCCCTATGGTCCAGAATTTGCAGAGCTCGGAGATCGATATTCTCCTGAGATTTATGGAAAATATTTAAATTTTGTAAGATTAGGGAATTTACTTTATGATAAATTTGTCGAAGAAGGCTACCAAGATTTTGCTGATGCAAATTTTTTACCTACCCCGTATTTAAATGCACCAACTGATTCTCTTAATGTTAACTACGGCGAACAATATTCTCTTGCTACTATTTTTAATCAACTAGGAAAATGGACTTATGCTTGGATGGATTTACGAGATAACCTATTAATGGATCCTAGATTTAATAATACAAAAATCGAGTTTTTACCAGGTTATTCTGCAGATAATACATTACCCGGAAGAGACAGTAAAAATAATACAGAGGCAGTATTACAAACTCGTAAGTCTTATAGATATCAACCAGGAAGAATTAGTGGATTTACTTTTGGATTCAAATGTAGTTTTGATCCAGCTAGTACACAAAATAGTATCGAGTGGGGTGTAGCTAACAATACTGATATGTATATGTTCCAAGTACGCGGATCAAAACTTTCGATTGTAAGACGAAGTACTATACCGCTGCCAACTAAAATATTAAATGAGATGGGATTTTCAGTACAAGACCAAGTTAATATTCCAAATCCTACGCCATTTGTAGATGGTGATATATTCGAACTTGCTATTAGCCAAGATTTCTTTAACGGTGATACAATGGACGGCAACGGCCCTAGTGGGTATAACATAGACGTTACTAAGGTTACAATGTATAAAGTTGAGTTTGGCTGGTATGGTGCTATTGGTGCTAGATTCTTAGCATATGTTCCGACTGGTAACGGAGAATGTCGTTGGGTAGTTTTACATACATTAGTAATTGAAAACGGGTTAGGAGAGCCTTGCTTAAATGATCCATATTTTAAATTTAAATATATACTAAATTTAAAAGATAGCGGAAATTTAAGAAAACCACAATTTTTATATAAGTACGGAGCAAGTTGTTATATTGACGGCGGCGATGACAACGCTGGAACAGTTTATTCTTACCAATCAGAAGAACGAGTTGCTAAAATAGCGCCACCGCAAGATCTAGACAATGACGGCGATATTGATGTAGCTGATAGCATACTTGCAGGTCCTGACGGTGGTGTTATATTTGGACTACAACCTAAAGGTGAAATCTTAAACAGCGACGGTGTCGGAGTAAGAAATAAAAGAGATACTTATATCGAAGATCTAAAAATTATATCTGATGCTCTTGTTAAATTAGAAATTATGGAAGTACCCGGGTGTCCAGGATTTGGTCATAGCTATGCTCCTAGTTTAACTAGTAATGAAACAGGAAAAACTTTATCAACATTAAGTTTTTCCTTAGACCGTACTGAGTTACTGTTAAGTAATGAAGAAACATTTGACGGAATACAAGACGGTGCTCATTTAATAGGTCAAGGCATTCATGGATTTTATTTACAAAAGAAAACAAATCCAGGAGCTGTTAATAATACTGCCTTTTTAAAAGCTATCTCATTTGGATCTCCCGGTTCTGAATCTTTTAATGTAAAGGTAGACGATAATATTTTATTATCTAGTGGCGAAGTAGTGTCTTATGCAGAATATTTTACTAACGGTAGAAACATTAGATTCAGTGAATACAATGCATTTGCTGCATCTGATAGTCCGCTCACGGGAAATACTATAAAGGTTAATTTTTTAAATCCGCGTAGGGAAGAAGAAACAAAACAATTAAGTAACTTCTTTATCGGAGTATCACCAGACAAGCCTAAACAACAGTCTCCATTAGACGGTAATAATATAGTTTTAGTTGACAGAAATACAGGTTTAGATAAACCATTAACACTTGATGATTTAATGTTTGTAGATTGTACCCTAGACAGTGTGTTGAGAAACGAAAAGGCTATTGCAGAAGCGGAAATTAACCCAAAATTATACGAAACTAATTTTCTAATGGGTATGGATTTTAGAATACCAATAGTAGATGGTAAAGATCCTGGAGTTTGTTCACAGATTATTATTACACAGGAAGATAAGTTACAAATTAGTGTGGAATACAGCACCTCGCTAAGTGGACCTAATTATGCTAATTCTCCAGTATCTAATTATTTAATTTTTGACACAGAACCTACAATTTTAATTAATGCTACTATACTAATCGGGGCTGAAATTGGGTTGTTAAATGATTTAGGTATTCCTGAACCGTCTGGTATAAAATTTACAAGTGACGTTATCATAAATGAATATGTTAATGATAACGGAGTTGAACTAGTACAATATGCAATTGAAATTAGCGGACTACCCGACGTAGATACTGTAAATTTTGATATCTATCTAAGTCCAATAAAAATGGAAGACTTTGCTATTATATCTGAAAGATTTTTTGGAGATTTTGATTCCAAACCTTTGTATGTTATTATAGGATTAAGGGATAATGCAGAAGTAAATAATGTTTCGATTGAAGAAATTAGAAATGACGGAAAAAGATCATTTGTTCCTGACTGGTTAACTAATAACAACTTACTCCTTAGATTTCCAGGCGGTAGTGCTGTTGGGTTGCCGCCGGCTAATTTTGTTTCTAGCGAAAGACTTAGTGGTAATTCTATAGATGTACAAACTAGACAACCCCTAAGACCAGGAAAAGTAATTACTACCTTATATGCAGATCCGAGTAATCTAGATTTAATTAAGTTAGATAACATCTATGGCGCTGATAGACAAGTTATTGCTCCGGGCGATGTTAATGCCAAAGCTACATTTATTACAGCAAGGAGTTTAGATACTACTTCACCTAATAATATATTAATTAGTTTGGTCACAAGGGAAATATAAATGTCATTTAAAAATACCAATTTTTTCGGATTAAATATTAGTAAGGTTTTGACTGATATAAAAAGCACTACTGAAGCAGTTACAAATCTTGGACTGAATGAAAAAGACTTAACTAAGATATTCGAAACAGCTGATCTTGGTGCAACC
>Ga0208305_10000493_pt1 | contig 19855 bp, 19 predicted proteins | sample ColrivemetaGS741_FD_187605 | JGI IMG/M metagenome (GOLD analysis project Ga0208305, IMG submission 187605) | Estuarine microbial communities from the Columbia River estuary - Flood tide ETM metaG S.741 (SPAdes) (version 2) | ecosystem: Environmental > Aquatic > Marine > Intertidal zone >... | reverse complement strand
CGTTAATTAAAAGTTCGTTTTTATCGGCTAATATTCCAGTTGCAGCTGCTTTATAAGCAATATCAAACATGTTGTCTGAGTTGTTGAAATCGGAAAATATAGAAGTGGATACTAATGCATTATTACTATTTGGAATAACTCCATATTTGTTTGCAGTAAGGAAAAAAGGTAGGGTTTCTTTTGTGGAAACACTTGAATTTAATGCAATACTATAATTTTGTGAGTTTACTTGAAAAACAAATATAAAAATTAATAAGAGGGTAATTAATGGTTTTATACATGGTAACTTCATAAGCAAATTCTCTAGTTTAGGAGACAAAGTTAATTATTTTTACTCAAAAAGGTTTGCATGGCTTTAGTATTTAAATTAAATAACTATGAGGGAATTAATTATTTTTAAAAAAAGTTAAAAAATCAAGGCGTTCTATTTAAAATAGTTCATTTTTAATATTGTTTTTTTGAATTTTCACTAAGTGTTAAATATTTTCAATAAAAAAAGTAGGTTTTTTAAAATTAATGCATAGATTTGTCTTCATATTTAGGAAATTATGATATCAAATAACACTTGGAACAGCTTCTATTTTTACTTTTATTTTAACAATAAGGGGTGAGGCTTTGTATGTGTTGTTTAACGAAATATAAATTATGAAGTCTCGAAATTATTTCGAGATTTTTTTTTGAATTAATATTAAATAATGAAACGAGCATGGTTAAAATTTCATCACTTAAGGAAATGATTAATAGCGAACAACATGTTGGCACTGAGCGAAGTCGAAGTGTGACAGATAAAAAACAATAAGAATAAACACATGAAAGTAGCAATTCAAGGTATAAAAGGATCTTTTCACCACATTGTGGCTGAACAATATTTTGGAAAAAATATAGACTTGTTAGAATGCTTGTCTTTTTCTGAAATGCCAATACTGTTGCAAGAGAAAAAGGCCGATGTTCTAATTATGGCAATTGAGAATTCCATAGCTGGAGCAATTTTACCTAATTATGCACTTATAGATGATTATCAACTAACAATTTGTGGAGAATATCACTTGCCAATTCAGCATAATTTAATGGCATTGGAAGGGCAACATATTGAAGATATTAAAGAGGTTTATTCGCATCCAATGGCACTATTACAATGCCATAAATTTTTTAAAGATTACCCTTTCATTAAATTAATTGAAGATAAAGATACAGCTTCTGTTGCAAAACGAATTCAGGAGAATAAACTAAAAGGAGTTGGAGCTATAGCAAGTAAATTGGCTGCAAAAACTTATAGCTTACAAATACTAGCCCCTGGAATTCAGACTATTAAGGAAAATGCAACACGTTTTTTTATTTTAAATAACGGTAAGAATAAAAGTAGTGTTTCATCAAATAAAGCATCTATAAAATTTATAACTAGCAATGATACTGGAAGTTTGGCTGAAGTATTATCAATTTTGGCAAAACACGAGTTAAATTTATCTAAAATTCAATCGATGCCAGTAATTGATACTCCTTGGAAATATGCCTTTTTTGCAGATTTTATTTTCAATAGTTATGCAGACTATTTTAATGCTATAAATGAGGTGAAAACAAAAGTTGAAGAGTTAAAAATATTGGGGGAATACAACAAAGGAAAAAGATAATGATACAGAAAGCTGACCGATTAAAAAATGTAAAAGAATACTACTTTTCTAAAAAGTTACGAGAAGTAGCAGCTTTAAGAAACGAGGGGAAACCAATTATAAATATTGCAATTGGAAGCCCAGATTTACAACCATCCGCAAGTGTTATTGAAGCTATTCAAAATGCGGTAGAACTACCCAATGCACATCAATATCAAAGTTACCAAGGGATTCCAGAATTGCGTGAAGGAATTGCAAATTTTTACAAAGAGAAGTACGATGTTGATTTAAATGCTAATTCAGAAATTCTTCCTTTAATGGGTTCAAAAGAAGGAATTATGCATATTTCAATGGCATTTTTAAATAATGGTGATAAAGTTTTGATTCCTAATCCTGGATACCCAACCTATGCTTCTGTAACTAATTTATTACAGGCAGAAGCAATTTCTTACAATTTAAATGAAGCGACTCATTGGTTGCCTAATTTTGAGGAATTAGAAAAAGAGGATTTATCAAAAGTTAAAATTATGTGGGTTAATTATCCGCATATGCCTACAGGCGCAGTTGCTTCAAAAGAAGATTTTAAACAATTAATAGCATTTGCTAAAAAGCACCATATTTTAATTGTAAACGACAATCCTTATAGTTTTATTTTAAATGAAAACCCATTAAGCATTTTAGAAATTGAAGGTGCTAAAGAAGTTGCAATAGAGCTAAATTCGTTGAGTAAAACTTTTAATATGGCAGGTTGGCGTGTAGGAATGGTAGTTGGAGATCCAGAAATAATTAAGACAATTTTACAAGTAAAAAGCAATATGGATTCTGGAATGTTTTTTGGAATTCAAAAAGGAGCGGTTGAAGCTTTTAAATTGTCGAATGATTGGTTTCAATCTCAAAACGAAATTTATAAAGAAAGAAGAGCAATTGTTTGGAAAATATTTGACGCATTAAATTGTACATATGATACAAGTATTGGAGGTTTATTTGTTTGGGCAAAACTCCCAAAAGGAATGAAATCTGAGGATATTACTGATGAATTGTTATATAATAAAAACGTGTTTATAACCCCAGGAACTATTTTTGGTTCCAACGGGGAAGGATATGTAAGGGCTTCATTATGTGTTGATGTTGAATTGTTAAATGAAGTATTAAATAGGTTAACTCCTGTAAGAATATAACATGGAAAAAATAGTTGTTATAGGTTTAGGTTTAATTGGTGGTTCTTTAGCATTAGATTTAAAGAAAAGAGGGAATTATAAAGTTTTTGGTATTGATCAAAACCCTGAACACATTAAAAAAGCTTTGGAACTTGGTATAATTGATGAAGCAATTGGTTTAAGTGAAATTGCAAATGCATCAATTGTTATTATTGCAGTACCAGTTAATGTTGTTCCAAAACTAGCAAAAGAAATTTTAGATTGTGTTTCAGAAGATACATTAGTTTTTGATGTTGGTTCAGTAAAAAATGAAATATGTAAGGTTATTGGAAACCATCCAAAACGCAAAAATTTTGTTGCAGCACACCCATTAGCAGGAACTGAATTTTCAGGTCCGGAAGCTGCAATTTTAAACCTATTTGATGACAAAGTGAATATTATATGTGAAGCGGATAAAACAGATTGGAGAATTTTAGATAAAGCTATTAGTTTATTTAAAAAACTAAATATGCGTATTAAAATGATGAATCCTGTTGAGCACGATAGACATATTGCCTATGTCTCGCATTTATCACATGTGAGTTCTTTTATGTTAGGGAAAACAGTACTAGAAATTGAAAAAAATGAGCAAGCTATATTTGATATGGCAAGTACTGGTTTTGCTTCAACGGTGCGTTTGGCAAAAAGTTCAGCGAATACCTGGACTCCAATTTTTTTGGAAAACAAAGAGAATATTATAAAATCTTTAAATGAATATATTAAAAATTTAAATGAGTTTAAAGAAATGATTGAGCAAAATGATGCCGATGGTTTAACTGAAACTATGCATGGTACAAATTATATTAAAAATATATTAAACGGAATAAAACAGGGCTGAGCGTTAAAAAATATTCAATGAATATTTTACTGAAAAAGCCAGATGGCGTATAGGCGGAGTATAAAAATATTGGCGAATTAAAATAATACAACTTATTAAGATGGAAATTACTAAAGAAAACAGAAAATGGTTAGATGGTATGGGCTTATCTCATCCTATTGTAATTGCAGGGCCTTGCAGTGCTGAAACAGAAGAGCAGGTAATGAAGACTGCACATTTATTAAAGGAAACAGATACAAATGTTTTTAGAGCTGGTATTTGGAAACCAAGAACAAGACCAGGAGGTTTTGAAGGTGTTGGTGGAATTGGACTACCATGGTTACAAAGAGTTCGTGAAGAAACGGGACTTAAAATTACAACTGAAGTTGGTAATGCAAATCATGTGGAATTAGCTTTAAAAGCTGATGTAGATATTTTATGGATTGGTGCAAGAACAACGGTAAATCCTTTTGCAGTGCAAGAAATTGCAGATGCTTTAAAAGGTGTTGATAAACCTGTGTTAGTTAAAAACCCGGTAAACCCAGATTTAGCTTTATGGCTTGGTGGTGTTGAGCGTTTTCAAGCAAATGGAATATCCCAATTAGGAGTAATACACAGGGGATTTTCTGCATATAATACAGGGCATTATAGAAATAAACCGAAATGGCATATTGCTATTGAATTGAAAAAAGAATTTCCAGATTTACCTTTAATTTTAGATCCATCTCATATTTGTGGACGAAGGGATACTATCTTAGATGTTTCTCAAACTGCATTAGACTTAAATTTTGATGGTTTTATGATTGAAACTCATATAGATCCAGATAATGCTTGGAGTGATGCTGCACAGCAAATTACCCCGGCTCAATTGCATAAAATTACTCATGATTTAAAAATTCGTCAAAAAAGTAGTTCAAAAGAAAGTTTCCAAAGTAAATTAAATTTATACCGTAAAGAACTAGATTTAATTGATAGCAATATTATTGATATTTTAAGTGATAGAATGACAGTTGCTGAAAATATTGGCAAATTAAAACACGAAGAAAACGTAGCTATTTTACAAAGTGGAAGATGGTCTGATATTTTATCAACCATGATAGAAACTGGAAAAAGCAAAGGATTAAGTGAAGAATTTATAGAAGAAGTATTTAAAGCAATACACGTTGAGTCTATAAATATTCAACATAACGTAAAATAATTATTTTAAAGGCTTTTTGAAAAGCTAAAATTACGTCAACCTGAACTTGTTTCAGGTTCTCATAGAGATTGATTGTCCACTTGATGAGAACCTGAAACAAGTTCAGAAAGATGAGTAAAAACTTTTCAGAAAGCTTTTTACAGTTACTCTCTCAATCTTTTAAAAATGTAACGCGTAATATAAATTCCTTGTCCATCATCTTTACCTGCATCACTTTCTACACCACTAACAACAAAAGCTAAATCCCAACCATTACTTGTCATTGTATTAATTTTTGAACTTATAATAGCATCATTCGATGCAATATTTTTAAAATTAATTCCTGCAATACTAAAAAAGTTAAGCAATTTAGTTTCTTCAAAATCATCAATTTTAATATCAGAACGTTTAGATTTGTTCTGTTTGTTATTTTCATCGGTTCTTTCAGAAGTAAAATCATCATAATTTTTATCTTCTTCATAAGAAATAATTCGAGATCTTCCTACGCCCATTGGCACAATAGACTCAACACTAGTAATAACTTTGTACTCATAACTTTGAGCATTTAAGTCTAAAAAAGAGATAAAAACTAATGTTGTTGTAAGTAAAATTTGTTTCATTTTTATTCAAATTAAATTAATATTATAAAAATACAAACTATAATTTTGAATAAGCAATCAAATTAATTTAGATTGATACAAAATATTCTGTTATTTTTGTAATTCTTATGAAACCAGTTGAACTAATAAAACAACCCATACTTGAGGAAATGGAGCTCTTTGAAAGTAAATTCAGAGAGGCCATGGTTACAAAGGTTCCTTTATTAAATAGAATTACCCAATACATTGTCCGAAGAAAAGGAAAACAAATGCGGCCAATGTTTGTGTTTTTGGTTGCCAAAATGGTTTCCAATGGTAGATTTGAAGAACGTACCTATAGAGGGGCATCAATAATTGAATTAATTCATACTGCTACTTTAGTACATGATGATGTTGTTGATGATAGTAACAGAAGACGTGGTTTTTTCTCAATAAATGCACTTTGGAAAAATAAAATTGCTGTTTTAGTAGGTGATTTTTTACTGTCAAAAGGATTGTTATTGTCTATTGATAATAATGATTTTGATATTTTAAAATTAATCTCTGTTGCCGTTCGCGAAATGAGTGAAGGTGAATTGCTGCAAATTGAAAAAGCGCGTAAGTTAGATATTACTGAAGAAGTATATTTTGAAATTATTCGTCAGAAAACCGCAACCTGAATAGCTGCTTGTTGTGGTATTGGAGCAGCATCTGTGATAAATGATGCCGAGGAAATTGAAAAAATGAGGCTTTTTGGTGAGTTAATTGGTATTGCATTTCAAATTAAAGATGATTTATTTGATTATACCGATGCTAAAATTGGAAAGCCTACAGGTATAGATATTAAAGAGCAAAAAATGACTTTACCTCTTATTTATACTCTAAATAATTGTTCAGAAAAAGATAAAAAATGGTTAATTAATTCTGTTAAAAATCATAATAAAAATAAAAAAAGGGTAAAAGAAGTAATTGCTTTTGTTAAGGAAAATGGTGGAATTGATTATACCATTGCTAAAATGAAAGCTTATCAAACAAAAGCTTTGGATATTTTAAATACGTATCCAGATTCTCCTTATAAAGAATCGTTATTTATTATGGTAAATTATGTTATTGAACGAAAAATATAGGATTAAAGTTTATTTGCACCATTAAAGCTAATAATCACCTAGTTTAATGCCAAAATTTCTTCCATATGCTTTCTAGAATTTGAAAGTCTAGGAATTTTATGTTGTCCACCGAGTTTGCCATTTTGTTTTAGCCAATCATAAAAAAGACCTTTTCTTACTACATTAATTTTAGGACTTTTTAGCGTTAAGTTTTTATAACGTTTTGCTTCATAATCTGAATTAATAGATTTTAAAGAATTATCTAATAATTCTGCGAAATAATTAATGTTTTCAGGGTGATTTTTAAATTCTATTACCCATTCATGGCCTCCACTATTATTCCCATTCATAAAAATAGGGGCAACCGTATATTCTGAAACTTCGGCGTTGGTTTTTAAGCAGGCTTGTTTTAAAGCTTCTTCGGTATTTTCAATAATTAATTCTTCACCAAAAACATTAATAAAATGTTTGGTACGACCCGTAATTCTTATTCTGTATGGCTTTAATGCAGTGAATTTTACAGTATCTCCAATTAAATAGCGCCATAAACCGCCATTTGTAGTTATTACTATTGCATAGTTTTGATTTAATTTAACCTCCGAAAGTGGAATCGCTTTGGAGTTTTCTCCTTCAAAATTTTCCATTGGGATAAATTCATAAAAAATACCATAATCTAACATTAACAACAAATCCAGTGAATTATTTTTATCTTGGATAGCAAAAAATCCTTCGGAAGCATTGTAAGTTTCGTAATATTTAAAGCTCTTTTTAGGAATTAATTTTTTAAACTGTTCTCTATATGGATTAAAATTTACTCCTCCATGAAAATACACTTCTAAATTAGGCCAAACTTCTAAAATATTATTTTTTCCAGTTTTTTCTAAAACTTTATTTAAAAGTACTAGCATCCAAGAAGGCACACCAACTAAACTAGTAATATCTTCTTCAATAGTTTCATCAATAATGGCTTTCATTTTTGTTTCCCACTCTCCCATTAAGGCCGTTTCTTGTTTTGGTGCGCTGCTAAAATCTGCCCAAAAAGGCATGTTTTCAATAATTATAGCCGATAAATCGCCAAAATAAGAATTATTGTCTTCATAAACTGCGCTGCTACCGCCAAGTCTTAATCCTTTGCCAGTAAAAAGCTGTGCCTCTTCGTTGTTGTTAAAATATAAACAGAGCATATCTTTTCCTGCTTTAAAATGGCAATTTTCCAAGGCTTCATCACTAACAGGAATAAATTTACTTTTTGCATTGGTTGTGCCACTAGATTTTGCAAACCATTTAATTGGTGTTGGCCAAAATAAATTTTGCTCTCCTTTTCTGGTGCGTTCTATTAAAGGTTCAATAGATTCATACTGCTGAATAGGAACATTGTTATTGAAGTCCTTATAATTTTTAATTTCAGAAAAACCATAGTTTATACCAATTTCAGTATATTTTGCCTTGTTTATTAGTCTAAACAATAATTCATTTTGAACATCAATAGGATATTTTAAAAATAATTCCATCTGGTGTTTTCGTTTTTTTAAAAACCAAGAAATTATTGAATTTACTATTTGAAATGGCATATTATATTGAGTATATTTGGTAAGTTAAATTTAATAAAAATCTTTACATGCAGTACCAAACAGTGTTAAAAAAAATGAAGACCGAGTTAAATGATGAGGTTCAATATTACCTAGATGTTGAAAATGATTTTTTAATTTTTAATCAATTATTAAATAAAGAAATACAAATAAGTTTTGAAGGATATCAATGTTTGTGCTGTGGAAAAGAGAAGAAAATTTTTAGACAAGGTTTTTGCTATGAGTGTTTTTATGAAAGTGCAGCTGTTGGCGATTGGATTATGAAGCCAGAATTGAGTACTGCCCATGAAGATATTGAAGACAGAGATTTAGATTATGAAAAACAAGTGCAATTGCAACCTCATGTGGTGTATTTAGCATTATCCAGTAATGTAAAAGTTGGAGTAACCAGAAAAACACAAGTGCCAACACGTTGGATTGATCAAGGTGCTTCAAAAGCAATTGAGATTGTGGAGGTTCCAAATAGGTATTTGGCAGGTATTACTGAAGTTGCTTTAAAAGATTATGTTTCGGATAAAACCAGTTGGCAAAAAATGTTGAAAAATGAAGTCTCTGATGCCGATTTAATTGAAGAAAGGGAAAAATTAAAGGCATATATTCCTGCTGAAGTTCAAGATTATTTTTTAGCAAATAATGGGAAAATTACTGAATTAAATTACCCTGTTTTACAATATCCAAAAAAAATAAAAACACTTAATTTGGAAAAAACACATATATATTCGGGCAAATTAAAAGGTATAAAAGGTCAATATCTATTGTTTGAAGATAATACTGTTTTTAATGTTAGAAATAACGAAGGTTATAAGGTAATAATTACGATAAAATAAACCCCATATTAACGATTGTCCTCCCAAATTAATGTTTTTATAGTTTCATTGGAAAATATTGGACAGTTTCCGTCACCGTTGCCTGTAAAACCACCATCAGGAGCACAAACAATTTCACAGTGTTTATTGTATAAATAATTATACTGGTCGCAGCAATCGGATGTTATATAATAATAAGTTTCTCCATTAGTTTCCCATTTCCAAATTTGAGTTGGAGGGTTGCTTACTTCGTTGCTTTTAAAAACTTCAATTTTATCTTGAATACAAGAAGGAACTTCATTATCTAAATCCGATTCGTTACAACTTAAAAAGATAAACGTTCCTACAATAAATAGTATTCTTTTAAATAAAATACTTCGCATAAACTGTTTTTAAATATGTAAATGTTTCTTTTTAGTGATGGCTTAACCATTTACTGTATGTTTCACTTACATTAGTATATCAACTACACTTTAATATTGTTACCTTGTAGTTATAAAAATTCAAAAAATATGCCAATTTCTTATCTAGTCGAAGAGTTGAATTTCTTCACCCACTTTTAAACTGAATCGGTTTCTAAATAAATACACGATAAAATATAAAATTGGAGTATCTAAAATAGCAATCATAACTTTAAATAAAAATCCACTAATTAGTAAGGTGCTAAATAAACTCCAAGGTAATACTCCAAAACTACATAATAAAGTTATAACCGTTAATGTATCAATAAATTGAGATGAGAAAGTTGAGAAATTATTTCGAAGCCATAAATGTTTTCCCTTAGTTTTTCTTTTCCAAAAATGAAAAATTCGAATATCAATAAATTGCGCAAATAAATAAGCTAACATAGAAGCTAATACTGCAATAGGAGAAAGACCAAAAACCTTTGTAAAAATTTCATTATTTATTGGTGAACTTTCAATTGCAGGGGTATAATTAGCCAATAGTATAATACCCATCGAAAAAAACGAAGCAAAAATCCCCGCAATTACTACCTGATTTGCTTTTTTTCTACCATATATTTCTGAAATAATATCAGTAATTAAAAAGGTAATTGGGTAAGGTAAAATTCCAACAGAAAGTTCAAATCTAAACCAACCAAACGGATTCCAGTAAAAGAATTTTTGAAATATTAAATTTGATGCTACCAATGCCGCAATAAACATGGAAGCTAAGATTAAATAAATTGTAAATGCTTCAGATTTTTGTTTTTGATTCATTAGTAGTAAATTGACACTAATATAGTAAAATATTACTATTTTTACATTTTGAAAATTTAATTGAAATAATACATTATGAAGGCATACATTTTTCCAGGTCAAGGAGCTCAATTTACAGGAATGGGGTTAGATTTATATCAAGGATCACCGTTGGCTCAAGAACTATTTGAGAAAGCAAATGAGATTTTAGGATTTTCTATAACAGACATTATGTTTGAAGGAACGGCTGAAGAATTACAACAAACTAAAGTAACTCAACCAGCAATTTTTTTACACTCTGTAATTCTAGCTAAAGTATTAGGTGATGCTTTTAAACCTGAAATGGTTGCAGGTCATTCATTAGGTGAACTTTCAGCTTTGGTAGCAAATGGAGTTTTAACTTTTGAAGATGGACTAAAATTAGTTTCTAAGAGAGCTTTAGCAATGCAAAAAGCGTGTGAAGCTCAAGAATCTACAATGGCTGCAGTTTTGGGGTTGGATGATGTAGTTGTGGAAGAAGTTTGCGCAAGTGTTGATGGAGTAGTAGTTGCAGCAAATTATAACTGTCCTGGTCAATTAGTTATTTCAGGTGATGTTGCTGCTATTGATAAAGCTTGCGAGTTACTAACAGAAAAAGGAGCTAGACGCGCGTTAAAATTACCAGTTGGTGGTGCATTTCATTCACCATTAATGGCACCTGCAAGAGAAGAATTAGCTGAAGCAATTAAAAATACCGTATTTAGTAAGCCAACTTGTCCTGTTTATCAAAACGTAGTTGCAAAAGCCGTAACTAGCCCAGAAGAAATAAAAGAAAATTTAATTGCCCAATTAACTGCTCCAGTACGTTGGACACAATGTGTACAGGCTATGATTGCAGATGGCGGAACTGATTTTATTGAAGTAGGTCCAGGAAAAGTATTACAAGGTTTAGTGCGTAAAATAGATAGAAATGTTGCTGCAAGTGGAGCGGCTGTTTAGTATTCAGTTATCAGTGGCACTTGTAAGTAAATAAAAATAACAACAAAAAAGGGTTTTCAATTTTGAAAACCCTTTTTAACTGTATATTGTTACTAAAACTGCTATCTAATCTAAGGTTTTTTGCCATTTCCATGCAGAAAGCAAAGCATTATCTAAACTTAGTTCAGCTTTCCAACCAAGTTCTTCATTAGCATATTTTGTATCTGCATAAGCAGCAGTTATATCACCTTCTCTTCGGTCAACTAACTTATAGTTAACTTTTTTACCAGTTACTTTTTCAAAAGATTTGATTACTTCTAAAACAGAATTTCCTTTTCCAGTTCCTAAGTTAAAAATTTCATATTGAGATTTATTATTGTTATCAAGCAATCTTTTTAATGCAACAATATGGGCTTTTGCTAAATCAACCACATGGATATAATCTCTAACTGCAGTGCCATCTGGTGTATTATAATCGCTTCCAAAAACAGACAATTCTTTACGTATTCCAGCTGCAGTTTGCACAACAAAAGGAATTAAATTTTGAGGTACACCAATTGGTAATTCACCTATTTTTGCAGATTCATGAGCACCAATTGGATTGAAATAACGCAAAGCAATTGCTTTCAAGTCTGAAACTTTAGTCGCGTCTTTTATAATTTCTTCACCAATTTGTTTTGTGTTTCCATAAGGAGATTCAGCAGGTTTTATAGGAGCACTTTCTGTAATTGGTAATTCGTCTGCTTGTCCGTAAACTGTACAAGAAGAACTAAATATAAAATTATTTAAGTTGTTGGCTTTCATCTCTTGTAAAATGTAAACCAAACTTCCAATGTTATTTTCGTAATATTCTAAAGGCATTTGAACACTTTCGCCAACAGCTTTTGAAGCTGCAAAATGAATGATTCCATCAACTTTATTAATTCTGAAAAATTCAGATACGGCAAGTTTGTCTTTTAAATCAATATTAATATAGTCAGGTTTTTTTCCAGTGATGGATGTTATTTTATCCAAAACCTCAATACTTGAATTTGATAAATTATCAATTATAACAACTTCAAAACCTACATTTTGAAGCTCAACCACTGTGTGCGAACCAATAAAACCTAAACCACCAGTAACTAGAATTTTTTGCATTATTTATTAATGAAATTTAAAATAGTAGCTATAATAAAATCTAACTGTTCTTTATCTAATTCGGTATGCATTGGTAAAGATAAAACAGTGTTTATCAATTCATTTGTAACTTTAAAATGCGCTTCTTTATATCGTGAATCAGTATACGCTTTTTGACTATGCAATGGAACCGGATAATAAATTGCATTTGGAATTCCGTTGTCTAATAAGTGCTGATGCAATGCATTTCTATCCACATTTTTAACCTGAATTGTATATTGGTGAAAAACATGAGTTGTAAAGTCACTTATAGTAGGTGCTGTAATATTTTCATTACTTGAAAATGCTTTAGAATAGTAGGCTGCAGCTTTTTTTCTAGCTTCACAGTATGAATCTAAAAGTGGTAATTTTACGTTTAAAACTGCTGCTTGTATACTATCTAATCTAGAGTTAACTCCAACAACATCATGATAATAGCGTTTGTACATTCCGTGGTTTACCATTCCCCTTAAGATATGTGCTAATTCATCATCATTGGTGAAAATTGCACCACCATCTCCATAACATCCTAAATTTTTTGAAGGGAAGAAAGAAGTTGTTCCAACATTTCCAATTGTTCCAGCTTTCTTTTTTGTTCCATTTTTAAAAATATAATCTGAACCAATTGCTTGTGCAGTATCTTCAATAACAAATAAGTTATGTTCTTTTGCAACTTCAAGAACCGCTTCCATATTAGCACATTGACCGAATAAATGAACGGGAACAATCGCTTTTGTTTTTGGAGTAATTGCCTTTTTTAAGGCAGCAATATTCATATTAAAAGTATCTTTTTCAACATCAACTAACACAGGTGTTAAATGTAATAATGCAATTACTTCAACGGTTGCAGCAAATGTAAAATCAGCTGTAATTACTTCATCACCAGGCTGTAAACCTAATCCCATCATTGCAATTTGAAGTGCATCGGTTCCATTTGCACAAGGTATCACATGTTTTATACCTAAATAATCTTCTAGGTTTTTTTGAAAACTATGTACTTCTGGGCCGTTTATATATGCCGCAGATTTTAAAACTTCTGAAATTCTTGAATCTACTTGCTCTTGTATTTTGTCGTATTGACCTTGAAGGTCAACCATTTGAATTTTTTTCATGGTAAGTTTGTATGTGTTCTAACAAACAAAAATACAATAAAAGGCATTCCTATCCAATCTAAAATACGGATAGTTACTACAACGTTTTATTCAAATAAATCGGAAGATAAATAACGATCACCACGGTCACATATAATGGCAATTATAACACCGCTATCTATTGTTTTAGCCAATTTTAAAGCTACTGCAACCGCACCACCACTGCTCATACCAGCAAAAACTCCTTCTTCTTTTGCAAGTCTTTTGGTCATTTCTCGTGCTTCAGTTTCACTAACTTCAATTACCGAATCAACTTTTTCTGGATTGAAAATTTTTGGTAGAAATTCAGGCGACCATTTTCTAATACCAGGTATTTTTGAATTATCAGTTGGTTGAGCTCCAATAATTTGAATATTTTTATTTTTTTCTTTCAAAAAAGTTGATGTGCCCATAATTGTTCCGGTTGTACCCATTGCAGAAACAAAATGTGTGATTTCACCATTTGTATCTCTCCAAATTTCTGGCCCTGTTGTTTTGTAATGCGCCTTCCAGTTATCTTCATTTGCAAACTGATTAAGCATTTTATAGCCTTTTTTTGTAACCGTTTTTTCTGCATAGGCTCTGGAACCTTCAATGCCAATATCACTTGAAGTTAAAGTAACTTTCGCACCATAAGCTTTCATTGTTTGTACACGTTCCTTTGTTGAATTTTCAGGCATTACCAATTCAATATTAATTTCGAATTGTTGGGCAATCATTGCCAGAGCTATTCCAGTATTTCCACTGGTGGCTTCAATTAAATAATCTCCTTTTTTAATTTCATTTCTTTCAATTGCTGAGCGAATCATATTATAGGCTGCTCTGTCTTTAACACTACCTCCAGGATTATTTCCTTCTAATTTAAGGTACAATGAAACACCTTCTTTATTTAAAATATTTTGAGCTTTTATTAAAGGCGTATTTCCAATAAAATCTACCAAAGTCTTGATTTCCATGGTTATTTCTTTTGTTTTAACTTAATCTCAGCTTTGTGATAAACCAAAGAATTTTTTGGAATGGATTCTGTAATCCAAACGTTTCCTCCAATAATGCTGTTTTCTCCAATTATAGTTTCTCCACCTAAAATTGTAGCATTGGCATAAATTGTAACATTGTCTTCAACTGTTGGGTGTCTTTTTACATTTTTCAATTCCTTTGAAACCTGTAAAGCACCTAAAGTTACCCCTTGATAAATTTTTACATGTTCTTTAATTAAACACGTTTCACCAATTACAGTTCCAGTTGCATGATCAATAAAAAATGATTTGCCAATAGTAGCACCAGGATGTATATCGGTACCTGTTTTACTATGGGCATATTCACTCATTAACCTAGGAATTAATGGCGTATTTAGTTTGTATAACTCGTGGCTAAATCTATAAATTGAAATTGCAAAAAAGCCAGGATAAGCTAAATATACTTCCTCAATATTATTTGATGCAGGATCATTATTTACTAATTCTTGTGCATCTAAATTTAGATTTTCTAATATTTCAGGCAATTTTGATAGAAAGATCTGCCAAATTTTAGCACATTTACTTGCGTCAACTTTACAAGCGAGGGTATAGATTTCATTAAAATCGGTTTCTAGCTGTTTTATATTTTTTTCAACACAAGCATTTGCGTCAAATAGTGTATAAAATAAATTATTTGTAAATGCTTCTGTTTTATGTTTTATATTAAAATCTAAATGTGGCTTATTTTTGCTAGCCATAATTTTATGAATAATACTTTTTCTAGCTGTCATATTTTTAACTTTCGTTAATGGTGGATTAAAACTTTAAAATATTACCAGATTTTATATGCGTTTTCAAATGGAATTCTAAATCGTTCTCCATAAACACCTTCAGGTTTTCTGATGCCACATGAAATAACCATATTAATTTCACTTCCAAAAGGTAAATTTAGTATTTTTTTAATTCGAAGAGAATCTAAACCTTCCATAGGACAGGTATCATAATTTTCTGAAGCCATACTTAACATGAAAGTTTGAGCTGCTAATCCAGCACTTTTATGAGCAACTATTCTCATGTCAGAATTTCTAAGTTGTCGATAAGTGGGTTTGAATAATCCTATAAGCCAGGATAATATAAATTTAAAAAACCCAAAAATGCCAAATAAATCTCGATACACAAAAGGCATTAATTTACCATAATAATTTAGAGCAAACTTTTCTCTAGAACTGTATTCAGTTTTTGATTTTTCACCAAAAATATTTTTTAAATTACTGAGGTTGGAAGCAGCTCTTTGTTTCCATAAATCTTTTCTAACCACGATAACAACTAATTGTTTTGCCGTGGTTGCTGCACTTTGTCCCAAACAGGCTTCAGCAATTTTCTTTATTACATTTTTTGAAGTAATATGATGAAATTCCCATAACTGCATATTGCTACTATTTGGAGCTAAGGTAGCTTGTTGAATACATTTTTTAACTATTTCTGTATCAATCTCTTTTTCGTTATCATAAACTCTAACTGAGCGTCTATAATTAATTGCTTCAATAAGACTGGTGTTATTTTTCATACGTGTAAAACTACAAAAAGTACACCCAAAATTTTAATGGAATTTGGGTGTATTTTTAGCTATTTAGTAAGTTATATAATGGTAGATTGACCTAAATCAATATTGTTTTTATTGTAAAAAGTGTTTTCGTCATCTAAGATAAAATCACTTAAAAAATTTCCTACATTCGTTGTTGAAAAATGATTTGTACTGTTTAAGTCTGGAGTAGTTATATTTAATTCTATAGATTTTTCAACTGCAGTTCTAATTTCTTCAGATTCCTCAAATAATTCAAAATGATCTAACAACATGGCTGCAGATAAAATTGCAGCTAACGGATTTGCAATATTTTTACCTTTTGCTTGTGGATAAGACCCGTGAATAGGTTCAAACATAGCGGTATGAATGCCAATTGAAGCAGAGGCAAGTAAACCTATAGAACCTGAAATAACACTTGCTTCATCCGATAAAATATCACCAAACATATTTTCAGTTAAAATTACATCAAACTGTTTTGGGTTTAATATTAATTGCATAGCCGCATTATCAACAAACAAATATTCTAAATTAACATTAGGATAGTTTTTAGCTATTTCAGTAACTCGTTTTCTCCATAATCGAGATGTTTCAAGAACGTTGGCCTTGTCAACTAAGGTTAACTTTTTACGCCTTACTTGTGCAGCTTTAAAAGCTAAATGAGCAATTCTATCAATCTCTTCAACAGTATATTTACAAGTATCTGAAGCTTCATTTCCATCATCGCTTGTATGTTTTTCACCAAAATAAATACCGCTTGTAAGCTCTCTATAAATGACAAAATTAGTGTCTTTAATAACTTCTGCCTTTAAATTTGATTTATGAATTAATGCATCATAAGTTGTTAATGGTCTTATGTTTGCAAATAAACCTAAACTTTTCCGCAATTTTAACAAACCTTGTTCAGGTCTAACTTTAGCATTTGGGTTATTGTCGTATTTTGGATCGCCAATTGCACCAAATAAAATAGCATCGGCATCTGCACAAATTTGTAATGTTTCACTGGGTAAAGGGTCACCAGTTTCTTCTATTGCAATAGCTCCAACACTTGCTTTCTTATATTCAAATGTATGATTGTATTTTTCTGCAATAGCATCTAACACTTTTACAGCTTGTTGAATTACTTCTGGACCAATCCCATCGCCTGGAAGTAAAGCGATATTTAAATTCATAATTCTCTTAATTGAATGATTTATTGTTCAATATATTTTTTAAGATAATTCTTCAATTGATTTTGCAAGATTTTTAAATCTTACAAAAGATTAGAAGCTTCAAAGTTAAGGATTTGTGGTCTATTAATATAAATTTTTAAATTAAATATGGATATTTGTTTTAACAATGTGATTTAATTCCATTAAATGGTGTAAATCTTCATTATTCACTTCTTTATGATGATCAGCAAATTTTAAAAATTGAGGATATAAATCATCCAACTCTATTTTTGTTAAGTTATAACCAACATTTTTTGCTCTGTAAGCTAAAGCAGCTCTACCACTTCGTGCTGTTAAAACAATTGAAGATTCAGTAACACCAACTTCTGCAGGATCTATTATTTCATATGTTTCTCTATTTTTTATAACACCATCTTGGTGAATGCCAGAGCTATGAGCAAATGCATTTTCTCCTACAATAGCCTTATTTGGCTGAACAATCATTCCCATGCTTTGTTGCACAAGTTGGCTCGTGCTGTATAGCATTTTGGTGTTTATACCAGTGTCTAAATTTAAATATGGATGTTGTTTTAAAATCATAACTACTTCTTCAAGAGAAGTATTTCCTGCACGTTCTCCAATACCATTAATTGTACATTCAATTTGACGCGCACCATTTTGAACTCCTGCAATTGCATTTGCCGTTGCCAAGCCTAAATCGTTATGACAGTGGCATGATAATATTACCTTATCAATTCCTTTTACATTTTCCTTTAGATATTTAATTTTTGCACCATATTCATTTGGTAAGCAATAACCCGTTGTATCTGGAATATTTAAAACTGTTGCCCCAGCTTTAATAACTTGTTCTAACACTCTTGCTAAGTATTCATTATCAGTTCTTCCGGCATCTTCTGCATAAAATTCAACGTCTTCAACAAAAGATTTTGCAAATTTTACAGCATCTTTAGCACGTTCAATTATTTTTTCTTGAGTTGAATTAAATTTGAATTTTATATGAGAATCAGAAGTTCCTATTCCTGTATGAATTCTTGGTCTTTTAGCATACTTTAATGCTTGAGCAGCTACTTCTATATCTTTGGAATTTGCTCTTGTAAGCCCACAAACCGTTGCAGTTTTTACTAATTTTGAAATTTTTTCTACTGATGTAAAATCACCTGGGCTAGAAATTGGAAATCCGGCTTCTATAACATCTACACCTAAAATATCAAGTCGCTCAGCAATTATTAATTTTTGTTCAGTATTTAGCTTGCAACCTGGGACTTGTTCCCCATCTCTTAACGTTGTGTCAAAAATTTGGACTCTATTATTACTCATTTCTGATTTTTTTTTATCACTTTTGAATACCAAAAATATACTTATACGTTGTGTATATAAGGTGTAAAAGATGATGTTTACTATATTCAAACGAATATTATATTTTGTAAGCATTTAAATATCAATAAGATAAAAATAAATTAGTTACAATGGCTATTGACCAAAAAGATGCACTTTTTTCATTGGTAAAGTCACTTTCAAAATCTGAAAAACGGCAATTTAAATTATATGTGGGTAGATTGGGTGGAAATGCTGAGGCAAATTTCATGTCTTTATTTAATTTATTAGATAAAGTTAGTGCTTATGATGATGAACTAATTTTGAAAAAAACCAACATAAAAAAACAGCAAATATCTAATACAAAAGCACATTTGTATAGGCAGATTTTAGTTAGTTTACGTTTTAATCCAGCCCATCAAAATGTGAGAGCTCAAATAAGAGAGCAATTTGATTTTGCTGCTATTTTATACAATAAGGGTTTGTACAAACAAAGTTTAAAGATTTTAGACAAGGCTAAAGATTTAGCATTAAATAGTGGAGAAAATAATTTGGCATACGAAATTGTAGAATTTGAAAAGATAATAGAGTCTCAATATATTACTAGAAGTTTGAGTAATAGGGCAGATGAACTTGCTGAGCAGGCAAAGGAATTGAGTTTAAAAAATATTAGAATTAGTAAATTATCTAATTTATCGCTTCAATTATATAGTTTATTATTAAAGGCGGGCTATGTAAAAGACGATAAAGACTCTAAATTATTAACTGAATATTTTGAAAAACGCTTACCTAAGTACCAATTATCTGAATTGGGTTTTATGGAAAAACTTTTTTTATATAAAGCTTACTTGTGGCATAGTTTAATAAAACAGGATTTTTTATCGAGTTTTAAGTATGCTAGAAAGTGGGTTGATTTATTTGAGGAAAACCCTGAAATGAAAAAACAAAATCCTGTATTTTATTTAAAAGGTGTAAATTATTTGGCTGAATCTTTATATTTAATAAAATATAGAAAAAAGTTTAATAAAGTACTTGAAAATTTAGACCTTGATATTAAAAAGGACAATATAGTTTTAAATGAGAATACAAAAACACTAGCATTTTTATACTACAACCAAAATAAATTAAATTTATATTTTTTGGAAGGTAAATTTACAAAGGGATTAGTTTTTGTTGAAAAATTATTAGATGAAATAAAATTATATGAGGAGCATATAGATGCGCATCATATTATGGTGTTTTATTACAAAATTGCTTGTATGTATTTTGGAGCTGGAAAAAATGAAGAGTGCATTTTTTATCTTGAAAAAATAATAAATAACAAAGAGTTAAAAATGCGAGAAGATTTATTGTGTTTCTCACGTGTTTTAAATTTAGTGGCTCATTATGATGCGGGTTTAGATTTTAATATTGATAAACTTATAGTTTCAACCTATAAGTTTTTGTTGAAAATGAATGATTTACATGATGTTCAGCGAAAAATGATTTCATTTCTTAAAAATTTAAGTAACATA
>Ga0208305_10000490_pt1 | contig 19896 bp, 16 predicted proteins | sample ColrivemetaGS741_FD_187605 | JGI IMG/M metagenome (GOLD analysis project Ga0208305, IMG submission 187605) | Estuarine microbial communities from the Columbia River estuary - Flood tide ETM metaG S.741 (SPAdes) (version 2) | ecosystem: Environmental > Aquatic > Marine > Intertidal zone >... | reverse complement strand
CAATTTACGGATGTTTCTAAGTTCGCGAGTGGATTGGTGTTAAATAGTTATAGTGCTTTGTTTTCTGGTAATCCGGAGCTGGAAAGTGCCTTATCACATAATGTAAATCTTAATTATTATAGTTTTAACATGTTTAATTACACGAATGTGTATGCTAGTTTAAATTATTCTAAGAGTGTGGATAATATTAGAAGTACTTCTATTTTCGAACCTGGCAGTGTTATACGTGTAAGTACCCCATTTAATTCTGGTTTTGCAGATGAAAGTGCTAGTGCAAACGGACGTTTTCAACGTGCCTTTGGGAAGGTTAGAGCTTCATTAAGTGGGAATTTTAATTACTCTAAATTTAATCAGTTTATACAGAATTCGTTGTCTATAAGTGAAAGTTTTTCTCAAACCTACAGATCGGAAATAAGAACTAATTTTAAAACAGCGCCTAATTTCGAACTTGGATATCGTTACACCATTCAAGATAACAACCAAGGAGACAGAAATACAAAATACTACACAAAATCACCGTCTGTTGAAGTTGATGCTCTCATTTTTAAAACCTTCACTTTTAAGTCTGACTATTCATATAATAATTTTAGTGATGCTAATGGATCCATTAATAAATATGAGTTTTTAAACGCATCGCTATCTTATAAAAAGAGTAAAGACTCCAAGTTAGAATACGAAGTTAAGGCCACTAACTTGTTCAATACCAAGTCTCAAAATAGTAGTGGTACAGATGCGATTTCTGTAAGTGCTACGGAGTATTTTATACAGCCAATATTTATTTCGTTTAGATTGCGATATGAATTGTAAAATTGCGAGTTTTTATTTTGCATAATTGATAAACTATAATATATTTGCGCTCGGTTTTGGGGAGATACTCAAGCGGCCAACGAGGGCAGACTGTAAATCTGCTGACTACGTCTTCGCAGGTTCGAATCCTGCTCTCCCCACTAAACAAAAAAAGTTTGCATGAAAATGCAAGCTTTTTTTGTTTCAAAATGCGAGAGAAATTTATTTTAGGAAAGCTTTTTGAAATAAAAAAAGCATACTGCGTAGCAGTGTTACTTTTCATTTTCACTAGTGGGTAACTAGGATATTTAATCCTGCTCTCCCCACAAAAAAAAGCAAGCTAAAAATAGCTTGCTTTTTTTATTTAATAAAGTATTTTTTTAAAGATTCGTTTAACGTTTAGCGAATATGATTCCGTTAGAATGAATTATATTTGAAGTTAAACGAAGTTATAATTTTTTCTCACAAAGGCAAGTGCTTTAAATATAAAAAAAGCCCCATAAAACAAATTACAGAGCTTTTAAAACGTATGTTTTTTTAAATCTAATTATCCGACCAAACAGCTAATTCGTTTCCAGAATCATCAACAAAATGAAAACGTTTTCCACCAGGAAAAGAAAAAATGTCTTTTGAAATTTTTCCACCAGCGCTTATTATTTTGTGTTTTATAGCTTCAAGATTTTCATGGTACAAAACTACAAGAACACTATTTACAATTGGTTTGTCCGTTTTTTCAAAACCACCTTCAAGACCACTATCAGAAAAAGCGATATATTTTGGTCCATAATCTGTAAAAACCCAACCAAAAACTTTTTTGTAAAAAGCCTTTGTAGTTTCTAAGTTTTTAGCTTTGAATTCAATATAATTTATATGATTGTTTTTCTGGTTCATTGTTAAGTTTTACAACCCAAAAGCTGCTTTTACTTTCTCTATATAATCCAGTTTTTCCCATGTAAATAATTCAACTTCTAAAGTTACATCTTCACCATTAGGCTGACTAAATGTTTTAGTTACCGTTTCGTTGTTACGTCCCATATGTCCGTAAGCGGCGGTTTCACTATAAATAGGCGCCCGTAATTTTAAACGTTCTTCAATCGCATATGGGCGCATATCGAAAATTTCAGAAACTTTTTCAGCTATTTCGCCATCAGTCAAATTAAAAGGACAAGTACCGTAAGTATCAATAAATAATCCCATAGGTTCTACTACTCCAATGGCATAACTTACTTGTACTAAAATTTCATCTGCAACTCCTGCTGCCACTAAGTTTTTAGCGATATGTCGTGTTGCATAAGCGGCACTTCTATCTACTTTACTTGGGTCTTTTCCAGAAAAAGCACCACCACCGTGTGCGCCTTTTCCACCATAAGTATCAACAATAATTTTTCTACCTGTAAGTCCAGAATCGCCATGTGGGCCACCAATTACAAACTTTCCAGTTGGATTTATATGATATTTAATATCGCTGTTAAATAGCACCTGAATGCTTTCAGGTAATTTAGCAATCACACGTGGTATTAGAATTTCGACAATATCTTTTCTGATTTTTGCTAGCATCGTGTCGTCGTCTGCAAAATCATCATGTTGTGTAGAAACTACAATAGCATCAATTCGTTGTGGAATGTTATCATCACTATACTCAATTGTTACTTGACTTTTAGAATCGGGTCTTAAATACGGAATTGTTTTGTTTTCTCTTCGTAATTCAGCAAGTTCAATTAAAATTCTATGCGATAAATCTAGAGCCAAAGGCATAAAATTTTCGGTTTCGTTGGTTGCGTAACCAAACATCATACCTTGGTCGCCCGCACCTTGTTGTTCTTTACTGGCTCTGTCAACACCTCTATTTATATCGTCCGATTGTTCGTGAATTGCAGATATTACACCGCACGAATTACCATCAAACATGTATTCGCCTTTGGTATAGCCAATTTTGTTTATGGTGTCTCTTGCAATTTTTTGAACATCTAAATAGGTGGTGGATTTTACTTCACCAGCAAGTACTACTAAACCAGTAGTTACCAACGTTTCACAAGCTACTTTCGAGTCTTTATCAAATGCTAAAAAGTTATCAATTAAAGCATCACTAATTTGATCTGCTACTTTATCTGGGTGTCCTTCAGAAACACTTTCCGATGTGAATAAATATGCCATTTAAATATAATTTATGCAGGAGATTTGACGATAACGTCGAAGGTAGTATACACTGCCTTTAGCATTTTTATTTACACCTGAATTAACTGGTATAAGGAGGTTGCAATCAGTCAAATCTTTCCTCTGTTATTTAAGTTGCAAATGTAAAAAAATAAAAGGAAATGCGAATTATTTTTTAGTTTTTTAACTTTAAATGAATAGTATTCTTCGATTTAAGATTAGATGTTTTTTATTAAGTTCACAAATTTTAACAAAGGTTCATGTTTATCAATAATTTAGGATGGCGGATTAAAAATATGATAAACATTAATGGCTTCAATAATCTAAAGGTTTTTTTTATGACTATTTTGAGTGTTTTGAACATCATAAAAAAAATCATTTAAGAAATTGAAAAACAGAAAGTTATGATATTTTTAAAGCTTGTGAGTTTAACCTTAAGTGTTAAAGAACGACTTAATTAATATTGTAATAATTTAATTTCGAGCATTATTTTAGAGATTACAGGCTTTTTAATGAAAATCATAAAATTTCTTCAAAAAATAAATACAATTTAGATAAAGCATAAAATTTTTCTTGTTAAAAATGAATAAACTTAATAAACACAGTAGTAGATTAACACAAGATGTATCTCAACCTGCATCGCAAGCTATGTTATATGCCGTAGGTTTGACAGATGAAGACATGCAAAAAGCCCAAGTCGGTATTGCAAGTACTGGGTATGATGGCAATCCGTGTAACATGCACTTGAACAATTTGGCTGCTGAGGTGAAAATTGAATGTAAAATTGCAAATTTGGTAGGTTTAGGATTTAACACTATTGGCGTTAGCGATGGGATATCTATGGGGACTTCTGGAATGAATTACTCTTTAGCTTCTAGAGATATTATTGCAGATTCGATAGAAACAGTTATGCAAGCACAAAGTTACGACGCGCTTATATCTGTGGTTGGTTGTGATAAAAATATGCCAGGTGCAGTAATAGCTATGTTGCGTTTGAATCGTCCGTCTATAATGATGTACGGTGGGACAATAGCATCAGGAAAATACAAGGGAAGAAAGCTTAATATTGTTTCAGCTTTTGAAGCTTTAGGGCAAAAAATGGCAGGAGAAATTGATGATGAAGAATATAGAGAAATTATAAAAAGCGCTATCCCTGGAGCGGGTGCTTGTGGTGGTATGTACACGGCGAATACGATGGCTTCAGCAATAGAATGTATGGGCTTCGCATTGCCTTATAATTCATCTATTCCGGCTGAAAATCCGAATAAATTATCAGAAAGTGAAAGAACAGCCATAGCTATTAAAAACCTTTTAGAATTAGATTTAAAGCCGTTAGATATTATTTCTAAAAAATCTATAGAGAATGCTATTGCCTTGGTAAACGCTTTAGGCGGATCTACAAATGCGGTATTACATTTCCTAGCTATTGCACATGCTGCCGATATCGAGTTTACATTAGAGGATTTCCAGCGCGTTAGTGATAATACGCCGTTAATTGCAGATTTAAAACCATCTGGAAAATATTTAATGGAAGATGTTCACGGTGTTGGCGGAACACCTGCCGTAATGAAATATTTATTAGACAATGGCTATTTACATGGTGATTGTTTAACGGTAACAGGAAAAACTTTAGCAGAAAATTTAAAAGATGTTGAACCGCTTTCATTTGAAGGTAGTCAAGATGTTATTTACCCAAAGGATAAAGCTTTAAAATCTTCAGGAAATCTTCAAATATTGTATGGAAATCTTGCAGAAGAGGGCGCCGTTGCAAAAATTAGTGGAAATGAAGGATTGTTGTTTGAAGGTAAAGCAGTGGTGTATGATGGAGAACAAGCTGCAAATACGGGTATTTCTAATGGAGAAGTAGCAAAAGGGGATGTGGTTGTTATTCGTTATGTAGGCCCTAAAGGAGGTCCGGGAATGCCAGAAATGTTAAAACCAACATCTCTTATTATGGGAGCAGGTTTAGGAAAAACGGTCGCTTTAATTACAGATGGACGTTTTTCTGGAGGAACTCATGGTTTTGTTGTAGGTCATATTACACCAGAAGCACAATCAGGAGGCGCTATTGCCTTAATTAAAACAGGTGATACAATTAGAATTAGTGCTGAAGATAATTCAATTAATTTACTGATTTCAGATGAAGAATTAGCAGAAAGAAGATCGAAATGGGTTGCCCCAGCATTAAAACACAAAAAAGGAATATTATATAAATATGCCAAATCGGTATCTTCAGCATCAAAAGGCTGTATTACTGATGGGGAATAAATGAATGTTTTACTATTCCCTTTAAGCAGGGAATCTCATGAAATGAAATGAGTATTATGAATACAGAAACAGCAAATAAAGAACAAGAAGTGGCACAAGAAACCATGCGAATTACAGGAAGCGAAGCGATTATTAGATGCTTAATGGCCGAAGGGGTTGATATACTTTATGGATATCCTGGAGGCGCTATTATGCCGGTTTATGATGAGTTATATAAATTCCGAGACCAAATTCATCATGTATTAACACGTCACGAGCAAGGAGCTGCACATGCGGCCCAAGGTTATGCACGAATTTCTGGAAGAGTTGGTGTCGCTATAGCAACCTCAGGACCAGGTGCAACAAACCTGATTACAGGAATAGCCGATGCGCAAATAGATTCAACGCCTATTGTATGTATAACAGGGCAAGTGGCGTCGCATTTATTAGGAAGCGATGCTTTTCAGGAAACCGATATTGTTGGTATTTCTACGCCTGTAACCAAATGGAATCACCAAGTTACAAAAGCTTCTGAAATACCAGAAGTTATAGCGAAAGCATTTTATATTGCTAAAAGTGGGCGTCCAGGGCCTGTTTTAATCGATATTACTAAAGATGCCCAATTTGGTGAGTTAGATTTTAAATATGAAAAATGCACAGGGATAAGAAGTTATATTCCAATTCCTAAAACAAAACCAGAGGCTGTCTCAGCAGCAGCCGAATTAATTAATGGCGCAAAAAAACCATTAATCGTTTGGGGTCAAGGCGTTATTTTGGGACGGGCAGAGAATGAACTAAAAGCAATTATTGAAAAGGCAGGAATTCCTGCTTCATGGACTATTTTAGGGGCTTCAGCATTGCCAACTTCACATCCATTAAATGTTGGAATGGTAGGCATGCATGGGAACTATGCTCCAAATAAATTAACTAATGAATGTGATTTGCTTATTGCTATAGGAATGCGTTTTGACGACCGTGTAACAGGAAGTTTAAATACCTATGCGAAACAAGCTAAAATTATTCATTTTGATATTGACCCGTCTGAGATTGATAAAAATGTTAAAACTGATGTGGCTGTAATAGGAGATTCTAAAGACAGTTTAGCAAAATTATTACCATTATTGAATAAAAACACACATACAGATTGGTTGCAAGAATTCAAAGATTTATATGCTATTGAATTTGAAAAAGTTATAAAAGATGATTTGACTCCTACCAAAGAAGGTTTAACTATGGGAGAGGTTTTAAAACAAATAAATATTGAAACCAAAGGAAATGCAGCAATTGTATCAGACGTTGGTCAGCATCAAATGATTGCATGTAGATATGCAGAGTTTACAACGACGAAAAGCAATATTACTTCTGGTGGATTAGGAACCATGGGGTTTGCATTACCAGCCGCAATAGGCGCTAAAATGGCTGCTCCGGATAGAGAAGTGGTTGCCATAATTGGCGATGGTGGTTTTCAAATGAATATTCAGGAGTTAGGTACTATTTTTCAGCAGAAAGCAGCTGTAAAAGTCGTGGTTTTAAACAATGGCTTTTTAGGAATGGTACGCCAATGGCAGCAGTTGTTTTTCGATAAACGCTATGCGTCTACCGAAATGACAAATCCAGACTTTGTAGCTATTGCAAAAGGGTACTATATAGAAAGCAAACGTGTTACGAAACGCGAGGAATTAGCAGACGCTGTTAAAGAAATGATCGCTTCTAAAAATTCGTATTTCTTAGAGGTTTGTGTAGAAAAAGAAGATAATGTATTTCCAATGATTCCATCAGGGGCATCGGTTTCAGATGTACGTTTAAGTTAAATATTCAGAAAGAAATGAACGAAGAAATAAAATCATTCACAATATCAATATATACCGAAAATAACATCGGTTTATTAAATCGTATCTCTGCCATATTTCAACGCAGACATATTAATATTGAAAGCTTAACAACCTCACAATCAGAAATTGAAGGTGTAAATCGTTTTGTAATTGTTGTTAATATATCCGAAATTAACGCTAAAAAAATTATTGGGCAATTTGAGAAACAAGTTGAAGTAATTCGCGCATATTACCATACAGACGATCAAACTATTTATACAGAGTCTTGTATGTTTAAAATTAAGTCATCTTTATTATTTGAAGAGCCTCAAATTCAAAATATAATAAAAGAAAGTAATACAAGAATTGTAACTGTTAACAAAGAGTTTTTTGTACTTGAAAAATCTGGTAGAAGAAACGAAATTGAGTCATTACGCAGAGATTTAAACGTATTTGGCATCATGCAATTTGTACGTTCTGGACGTATCGCAATTACTAAAGATGAAATGAAAATAACCGAAGCGCTTTTAGCCTTCAATAATCAATAATAATTAAAATTAGAAATGGGAAATTATTTTAACACACTATCGTTAAGAGATAAACTAAACCAATTATCAAAGTGTAGATTTATGGATTCTTCAGAATTTGAAGATGGTGTAAATGCTTTAAAAGGCAAAAAAATTGTTATCGTAGGATGTGGTGCGCAAGGACTTAATCAAGGATTAAATATGAGAGATTCTGGATTAGATATTTCTTATACCTTAAGAGCGGCTGCTATTGCCGAAAAACGCCAGTCATATGTAAATGCAACTAATAATGGGTTTAAAGTTGGTACTTACGAAGAGTTGATTCCAACGGCTGATTTAGTATTAAACCTTACACCAGATAAACAACACACAAGTGTAGTTAAGGCTATTATGCCATTAATGAAAAAAGGGGCAACTTTATCATATTCTCACGGTTTTAATATTGTTGAAGAAGGTACTCAGATTCGTAAAGATTTGACAGTGATCATGGTGGCGCCGAAATGCCCGGGGACTGAAGTAAGAGAAGAATATAAAAGAGGTTTTGGAGTGCCAACTCTTATTGCTGTGCACGAAGAAAACGATCCAGAAGGAAAAGGTTGGTCACAAGCTAAGGCTTATGCTGCAGCAACCGGAGGTGATAAAGCGGGTGTTTTAGCATCATCTTTCGTAGCTGAGGTGAAATCTGATTTAATGGGAGAGCAAACCATTCTTTGTGGATTGTTACAAACTGGTTCAATTCTTTGTTTCGATAAAATGATTGAAAAAGGAATAGATGCTGGATATGCTTCAAAATTGATTCAATATGGTTGGGAAACTGTTACTGAAGGTCTTAAATATGGAGGGATAACCAATATGATGGACAGACTTTCTAACCCGGCAAAAATTAAGGCTTTTGAACTTTCGGAAGAATTAAAAGATATTATGCGTCCGTTATTCCAAAAACATATGGACGACATTATGGAAGGAAGATTTTCTAGTGGTATGATGGAAGATTGGGCGAATGATGATAAAAACCTATTAGGATGGAGAGCGGCAACTGCCGAAACAGCTTTTGAAAAAACACCTGCTGGAAATGTTGAAATTTCAGAACAAGAATACTACGATAATGGCGTGTTAATGGTAGCTATGGTGAGAGCAGGCGTTGAATTAGCTTTTGAAGCTATGACAGATTCTGGAATTATCGACGCATCTGCTTACTACGAGTCGTTACATGAAACGCCACTTATTGCAAACACCATTGCAAGACGTAAATTATACGAAATGAATAGTGTTATTTCTGATACTGCTGAATACGGTTGTTATTTATTCGATCATGCATGTAAACCTTTATTAAAAGATTTCATGAAGAAAATCGATACGAATGTTATTGGTAAGGCTTATGCTAAAGACAACGGAAAAGGTGTTGATAACGCAAAATTAATCGCCGTAAACAAGGCATTAAGAGATCATCCAGTTGAAAAAGTTGGGTCTTTCTTAAGAGCGTCTATGACGGCTATGAAACCAATTGTGTAAATTCTGAAATAAAGAAAAACTATTTTTTTTAATTTAAGATAACCATAACTGCCGATTCTTTTAACTAAGAATCGGCAGTTATATTTTTAAATTAATTGGCGAAATCGTTTGAGATGTATACATTCTATCTTCTTATAAATAATACGTTAAGAATATCATATTTTTTCTTTAAGCTAGAGAGTGCAACAAGCAATTAAATTAATTTATAAGTATATTAGCTTTTGTTTTTAACATTAAAATCTTTAAAAATGAGCGCAACTTTTTTAGAAATTCCGGAAGCATATAAAATTACATCACTATTACATCAGAGAACGTACTTGGCAGGCGGTGAATTAAAAGAATGGAAAGGGCAAACAGCCGAAGTCTATTCAACTATTTCTTCAACAGAAAATTATAAACCAACCTTATTAGGAACCATTCCTCAATTAGGGGAGAAGGAAGCTTTAGAAGTTTTAAATTCTGCACTAAAAGCTTACGATAAAGGTCAAGGTTTATGGCCAACAATGAAAGTTGTTGATAGAATTGCTTGCATGGAAAAGTTTGTAAAGCAAATGAAAACCAAACGCGAGCAAATTGTAAAACTTTTAATGTGGGAAATTGGAAAAAACTTACCCGATTCTGAAAAAGAGTTCGATAGAACGGTCGATTATATTTATGATACTATTGAAGCCTACAAACAAATAGATAGAGATTCTGCTAAGTTTGAAAAAAATGATGGCGTGTATGCGCATATTCGTAGAGGACCACTTGGAGTTGTTTTGTGTTTAGGGCCTTACAATTATCCGTTAAATGAAACATTCACATTACTTATCCCTGCATTAATTATGGGAAATCCGGTGATTTTTAAACCGGCAAAACTAGGGGTGTTATTAATTTCACCACTCTTAGAAGCATTCCAAAATAGTTTTCCAAAAGGCGTTGTAAACGTTATTTATGGTCGTGGTCGTGTATTGGCAACCCCAATTATGCAATCTGGAAAAATAGATGTTTTGGCTTTAATTGGAAATAGTAAATCTGCCAATGCCTTACAAGCGGAACATCCAAAAGGAAATAGATTGCGCATGGTGTTAGGTTTAGAGGCTAAGAACCCAGCTATTGTATTGCCTGATGCCGATTTAGATTCAACGGTTGATGAATGTATTGCAGGAACTTTATCTTTTAACGGACAACGTTGTACAGCATTAAAAGTATTGTACGTGCACGAGTCTGTTGTGAATGAATTTAATAAACGTTTTACAGCGAAAGTAGATGCGCTTAAATTTGGAAATCCTTGGGAATCGGGTGTAAAGTTAACACCACTTCCAGAAGTTGAGAAACCAGGGTATATTAAAGAGTTAATTGCCGATGCTTTAGAAAAAGGCGCAAAAATATTAAACAAAAAGGGAGGTGTGTTAACGGATAATTTTATTTTTCCTGCAGTTTTATATCCTGTTAATACAGGAATGAAAGTGTATAGCGAAGAACAATTTGGACCGGTAATTCCGGTAATTCCATTTTCAGACATTGAAGAGCCTTTAAATGATATGGCAGAGTCTAACTACGGCCAGCAGGTTAGCCTATTTGGAAAAGACATCAAAAAATTATCACCGTTAATTGATACTTTAGTTAATTTGGTATGTAGAGTAAATTTAAACAGTTCTTGCCAACGTGGGCCCGATGTATATCCGTTTACAGGAAGAAAAGATTCAGCATACGGGACTTTGAGTGTTCATGATGCCTTACGATCATTTTCAATTAGAACTTTTGTAGCATCAAAAGATAACGAGTATAACAATGCTATTTTAAAAGAATTGCTAGATCAAAAATCATCTAATTTTATAAGCACCGATTATATTCTGTAACGAATGTAGTTTTAATAATAAATTTCATTGAATACTATTTTTAAATATTCAATGAAATTTATTATTAATGATTGATTTAAAATAAAAAGAATACATATAAGTAGATATTCATAATTTTTACAAAAAAGTATTTGTTTTTATTAATTTGTGTTAAATATTATTATAGTTTTACAATATGAAATCTTTAAAAAATAAAATACGTTTTTCTATACCCGGTTTGCCAGTGCGCAATCGCCGCCGCTTTTAGTCTTATTATAATAGCAAAACCAAACGTAATTTTAATTTTTTTCTTAGTGTACAAAACAACATTTATAGCATATAAAAATTCAGTTAGTTATTTAATTAACAAACGTTTCTTTGGTTATATTTTTCCTCGTCGCCCGTAAGGGTGCACTTCTATTTAAGAACTAGTAAAACTGGTTCATCATAAAAAACAACAACTCTAATTTTAAAATTATTTTATAATTATAATGGAAATTGTAATTGCCGATATATCACATTCTAAATACGCAGAAATTATTTGCGAAACTATTGCGGAATCTGCAGCCGTTAGAGGCACAGGTATTGCCAGACGTACTCCAGAATATATAACAAAAAAAATGGTGAATGGAAACGCTGTTATTGCTCTAGACGGCGAAATGTTTGCAGGGTTTTGTTATATTGAAATTTGGGGTCATGGTAAATATGTAGCAAATTCCGGATTAATTGTTCATCCCGATTATCGAGGTGCGGGATTAGCAAAAAAAATAAAGCACAAAGTATTTAAACACTCTAGGACGAAGTTTCCTGATGCCAAAGTATTTAGTATTACTACTGGTTTAGCTGTTATGAAAATGAATACAGATTTAGGTTATAAACCTGTGCCATTTTCAGAATTAACAGATGATCCTACGTTTTGGGATGGATGCCAAACTTGTAAAAATTATGATGTTTTAACGCGTACTAACCGTAAAATGTGTTTGTGTACAGGCATGTTATACGACCCTAATAACAAAGAAAAATTGGAGCCAAAAAAAATAACAGAAAAGGTTTTTAATAGATTAAAACATATTAAAGAAACCATGTTTTTAAAAAAGGATAAAAAATAATAAGATTTTCGTTTTCACGGAAAAAGTAAAAATAGTTTTCAATGAAAAAATTAGTAATAGCTTATAGTGGCGGATTAGATACTTCATATTGTGCAGTAAGTTTGTCAAAAGAGTACGATGTCCATGCAGTAAGCGTTAACACAGGTGGTTTTACCAAAACAGAAATTGAACATATTGAATCGAATGCCTATAAAATGGGTGTTTCAACTTATAAGAATATTGATGCGGTAGCTACATTTTACCAAAAAGTAGTGAAGTATTTAATCTTTGGAAATGTTCTTAAAAATAATACTTATCCACTAAGTGTAAGTGCGGAACGTATTATTCAAGCCATTGAAATAGTAGAATATGCAAAAAGCATTGGTGCTGATTATATTGCACACGGAAGTACAGGAGCTGGAAACGATCAGGTACGTTTCGATATGATTTTTCAAACCTTAGCGCCGGAAATTGGAATAATAACACCAATTAGAGATGAGAAATTAACCAGACAACAAGAAATCGATTATTTAAAGGCCAATGGTATTGATATGTCTTGGGAAAAAGCAAAATATTCGGTTAACAAAGGACTTTGGGGAACCAGCGTTGGCGGCTCTGAAACATTAACTTCAGATAAAGCTTTACCAGATAGCGCATATCCTTCACAATTAAAACATGCCGAAGAAGAAAAAGTGATATTGACATTTTTAGAAGGAGAATTAGTTGCTGTAAATGGTATTGAAAATGACCCAGAAATAAATATTGAAACCTTAAATAATTTAGCAAAAGCGTATGCGATTGGTAGAGATATACATGTGGGGGATACTATAGTAGGTATTAAAGGTCGTGTTGGTTTTGAAGCTGCAGCGGCATTAATAACAATAAAAGCACATCATTTATTAGAAAAACATACGCTCACAAAGTGGCAATTACAGCATAAAGAATATTTAGCGAGTTTCTATGGGATGCATTTACATGAAGGTCAGTATTTAGATCCAGTAATGCGAAATATGGAAGCCTTTTTACAAAGCAGTCAAGACAAAGTAAGTGGAGATGTATTTGTAACCTTGAGACCATATCATTTTAACTTAGACGGTATAAGATCTAAGCACGATTTAATGAATGCTAAGTTTGGAAGTTATGGTGAAGAAAATAAAGGTTGGACAGCCGATGAAGCTAAAGGATTTATTAAAATCTTAGGTAATCAAAATAAAATTTATCATCAAGTAAATTCATAAAAAATGATTCAAGTAGGTATTATTGGAGGTGCAGGTTATACAGCAGGCGAGTTAATCAGATTGTTAATTAACCACCCTAAAACCGAAATTAATTTCGTGTATAGCACATCCAATTCAGGAAATAAAATAAGCAGTGTACATCAAGATTTATTGGGTGATTTAAATATGAAATTTACAGACACCATCAACCCAAATGTAGATGTGTTGTTTTTATGTTTAGGTCATGGAAACTCTGTAAAATTTTTATCGACTAATGCATTTTCAGATACTACAAGAATTATAGATTTAGGAAACGATTTCCGACTGGAAAAAGACAAAGAGTTTCAGGGAAAAACTTTTGTTTACGGTTTGCCAGAATTGCAAAGAGAAGATATTAAAAAGGCGAATTATATAGCAAATCCCGGTTGTTTTGCGACGGCTATTCAAATGGCAATATTGCCATTAGCAAAACATAATGCATTGGAAAATGATATTCATGTGAATGCAGTTACGGGTGCGACAGGGGCAGGAACGTCGCTGTCAGACACCACGCATTTTACATGGCGAGATAATAATTTTTCGTATTATAAACCATTTACACATCAGCATTTAGGAGAGATTAATCAATCGGTTAAGCAATTGCAAAATAGTTTTTCTTCAGAAATTTTATTTATGCCAAATAGAGGAAATTTTTCAAGAGGCATTTTCGCAACGGTTTATACCGATTTTGATGGTACTTTAGAAGAGGCTAAAGATCTGTTTAAAGCATTTTATAAAGATGCTAAATTCACCTTTGTGTCCGATGAGGTGTTACATTTAAAACAAGTGGTTAACACGAACAAGTGTTTAATCCATTTGCATAAACACAACAATAAATTATTGGTAACCAGTATTATTGATAATTTATTAAAAGGGGCTTCAGGACAAGCAATTCAGAATATGAATTTGATGTTTGGTTTAGAAGAAACAACAGGGTTGCAATTAAAAGCAACTTATTTTTAAATATTAATTTTTTCATTTTCCACGAAAGTGGAAATCATAATAAAATCAAACCATGAAAATAGCCATAATAGGAACAGGAAATTTAGGAAGTTCTATTGCAAAAGGACTTATTGGAAATAAATCGTTTACAACATTGTATTTAAGTGATAAGAATACTTCTTCTGTAAAAAGCTTTGAAAATGTCGAAAATGTGACTGTTACTAGTGATAATATTTTAGCCGTTGAGCAATCAGACATGGTTATTTTTGCTTTACAGCCGAAGCATATTAATGGCGTTTTGGAAAGTGTTGCTTCGAAAATAACTGCAAATCATGTGATTATTTCGGTGGCGGCAGGTGTTGATATTGCTAGAATTGAAGGCATTATTGGAAGTGATAAAAATATTATTCGGGTGATGCCAAATACAGCGATTTCTATTGGAAAATCGATGACTTGTATTGCGGCCAATGTAAAAGCACAGGATAAAGTCGCAATGGCTCAAACGATTTTTAATCAGCTAGGGACCACAATGGTAATTCCGGAAGATTTAGTGCAAGCTGCCACTGTTATTTGCGCCAGTGGAATTGCCTTTTGGATGCGTTTGGTGCGTGCTACTACCCAAGGTGCGATACAATTAGGTTTTGAAGCAGAACAAGCACACGAATTGGCTACACAAACTTGTTTTGGTGCTGCTAGTTTGTTGTTGGAATCTGGTAGACATCCAGAGCAAGAAATTGACCGTGTAACAACGCCAAGTGGTTGTACCATTGAAGGTTTAAATGCCATGGAGCACCAAGGATTAAGTTCCGCCTTAATACAAGGGATTGTGGCTTCATTCGAAAAAATTAATCAAATTAAACAGAATTAATATGCCGTTATTTGACGTTTATCCATTATATAATGTAACACCAGTATCTGGGAAAGATATGCTTGTATACGATGAAAATGGTACTGAATATCTCGACCTTTACGGTGGTCATGCGGTGATATCTATTGGGCATTCACACCCTAATTATGTGAAGGCTGTTAGTGAGCAGGTTTCAACACTTGGGTTTTATTCGAATGCGATTCAAAATCCGTTACAAGTAGAACTTGCCAATAAAATTGAAGTTTTGTCTGGTTGCTCAGGTTATGAATTATTTTTATGTAATTCCGGCGCTGAGGCGAATGAAAATGCGTTGAAATTAGCCTCATTTAAAACAGGGAAAGCAAGAGTTATTGCTTTCAATAATGGGTTTCATGGGCGTACTTCGGCTGCTGTTGCAGCAACTGATAATAAAAATATTGTTGCACCCATAAATGCACAACAGGCGGTTACTTTTTTAGCATTGAATGATGTTGAAGGCGTTAAAAGAGAATTAGAAAAGGGTGATGTGTGTGCAGTAATTGTTGAGTTTATTCAAGGTGTTGGCGGATTAGACCAAGGAACTGCAGAGTTTTTCGAGCAAGTAGATGTACTTTGTAAAGCAAACAATGCTTATTTTATTGTGGATGAGGTGCAATCTGGTTACGGACGTTCAGGTAAATTCTTTGCGTTTCAATATTATAATGTAACTCCGGAAGTGATTTCAATTGCAAAAGGAATGGGGAATGGTTTTCCTATTGGAGGGATTTTAATTCATCCAAGTATTGAAGCAAAACATGGTATGCTGGGAACTACGTTCGGAGGTAATCATTTAGCTTGTGCAGCAGGGTTAGCGGTTTTAAATACGATTGAAGACGAGAAATTAATTGATAATGTAAATGAAATTTCAGCCTATTTTATTAGCATAGCGAAAACAATTCCGCAGATAAAAAATATTAAAGGAAAAGGATTAATGATTGGCTTAGAATTCGATTTTGAAGTTGGGGAGCTTAGAAAAAAACTTATTTATGAGCATCGAATTTTTACAGGAGGCGCTTCGAACAAAAAGTTAATTAGAATTTTACCACCATTAACCATTAAAAAAATACATGTCGATCAGTTTTTCGATGCTTTAAAAAAATCTCTTTAGTAAATGAACACTTTATTATCCATAGAAACAAGAAACGCTGTATTACTTAAAATGGCTGTGCTTTTAGAAAAAGAAAGAGCAACAATTATTGAGATTAATAAAGCAGATTTAGAGGCTTATGATGGCGCTGATATTTCTATGTACGACCGATTGAAAGTAGACGATTCTAAAGTGGATGAAATGATTGCTTCTGTAACCCATTTAGCGTCAAAAAAAGATCCGGTGGGAATTGAGCGTTTCAGTTTTAAGCATGATAATGGCATGCAGGTTTATAATAAAACAGCGTCTTTTGGGACGGTATTGATTATATACGAATCAAGACCGGACGTTACGGTGGAAGCTGCCGGAATTGCTTTTAAATCTGGAAATAAAATTTTATTAAAAGGCGGAAAAGAATCTTTGAAATCGAATTTAAAAATAGTGGATTTGTGGCATCAAGCCTTGAAAGAACAGAGTACCTCAACTGAATGGGTCGAATATTTAAAATTCAACAGAACTGAAACACAAGCATTTTTAGAAAAACCAACACAAAAAGTCGATTTAATTGTGCCTCGTGGTGGTGAAAAGTTAATTGCTTTTGTAAAGCAACACGCTACTTGTCCGGTAATTATTAGCGGACGTGGAAATAACTTTGTGTATGTACATAAACAAGCTGACCAACAAATTGCTTTAGATGTTATTATCAATGCAAAAACAACAAAAATTTCGGCGTGTAATGCGTTAGATAAAGTGTTAATTGATAGAAATCTACCTAATAAAGAAGCATTTATAAAAACATTAATTTCAAAACTTAAAGAATTTAAAATAGAGATTTTGGGTGATGAAGTTATTTCAAAATTTGAAGATGTTGCAGTAATTAAATCAGACGATATTTGGTATGAAGAATTTTTAGATTATAAAATTGCAATGGCTGAAATTGATTCGAATGAAGCTGCTATTACTTTTATAAATAAATATTCGGGCGGACATTCGGCATCAATCATCACGACAAACAATGAAGTTGCTAAAGTGTTTATGGAAAATGTTGATACAGCGGCTGTGTACCATAATGCATCAACCCGTTTTACAGATGGCGGACAATTAGGTTTAGGAGGTGAGTTAGCGATAAGTACTGATAAATTACACCAAAGAGGACCTATTGGACTGGAGCATTTGGTAACAAATAAGTGGTATGTTCATGGAAATGGACAAATAAGATAACCATGCAAAAGAAAAAAAGAATATTATTAAAAGTGGGCTCTAATACACTTACTAAAGAAACCGATAATATTTCGAGAGGTAAGATTGAAGACATCGCAAATCAAATAGCTCAATTACAAGATACTTACGAGTTTATTATTGTAAGTTCAGGAGCTATTGCCGTTGCAAAACAGTTCGTAAAACTAGAAAGTAAAGGAAAAGACATCAATGTAAAACAAGCCTTGGCTTCTATTGGTCAGCCACATTTAATTCGGATCTATCAAGAGATTTTTAGAGAATATGGTTTGCTTACTTCTCAGTGTTTATTATCGTATTCCGATTTTGAAAGAGAGCAGAGCAGAACCAATATTGTAAACACCATTAATGTTTTAGTAAGTAATAATTACATACCAATTATCAACGAAAATGATACGGTTGCAACCGATGAGATTCAGTTTGGAGATAACGATAAATTAGGGGCTTTAACTGCATCGCTCTTAGAGGTTGACTTGTTCATTATTGCAACGAATACCAATGGTATTTACACTAAAGAATCTATGGAGAATGGCACGCCTAACACCATAGAAAATGTTGAAGATTTTGATGCCTTATTGGAGCAGGTTGTTAGTTCAAAATCGAAACATGGGAGTGGCGGAATGCAATCTAAAATCGAAGCAGCTGCTGTTACTAAAAAAGCAAATATAGAAACGTGGATTGTAAACGGTCTGGAAGATAATTTCATGGTAAATGCTATGCATAATAAAGTGCCTTTTACCAAAATAAAATAATTTAAAATGAAGAATTACACCTCTATACACGATATAGATAATATCCATTCTTGGGTTGAGGAAGCTAAAGCATTAAAAGCAAATCCGCTTAAACATGTTCATTTAGGAAAACATAAAACCATTGGGTTACTGTTTTTTAATTCTAGTTTACGTACCCGTTTAAGTACCCAAAAAGCAGCGTTAAATTTAGGGATGAATCCCATTGTGATGAATGTTTCTGGTGACGCATGGGGAATTGAATTTGGTGATGGCACCATTATGAATGGAAATACTGCAGAGCATATTAAAGAAGCTGCTGCTGTAGTCTCTCAATACTGCGATATTATTGCAGTAAGAGCGTTTCCAACGTTGACTGATAAAGAAAAAGACGAAAGTGAACATGTGCTTAAATCGTTTGTGAAATATGCTTCTGTACCCATTGTGAATATGGAAAGCGCCACGGGCCATCCACTACAAGGTTTTACAGACGCCATTACTATTTCAGAAAACACAAAAAAAACCAAGCCTAAAGTGGTTTTAAGTTGGGCACCACACATAAAGTCATTACCTCACGCAGTTGCAAATAGTTTTATTCAAGCGATGCAAAAAATGGAGGTGGAGTTTGTAATTACACATCCTGAAGGGTACGAATTAAATCCTGAAATTACAGGTAATACGCCAATAAATCACAATCAAAAAGAAGCGTTTAAAAATGCTGATTTCGTATATGTAAAAAACTGGAGTAGTTATAATGACTATGGGAAAGTGTTAAACACAGATCCAAATTGGATGATTACTCAAGAGAAATTGGGCGATGCCAAATTTATGCATTGTTTACCAGTTAGGAGAAATTTAATTGTTGAAGATGCTGTATTAGATGGAGAGAATTCATTGGTGATTGAGCAAGCAAATAATAGAACCTACGCAGCGCAATTGGTTTTGAAAAAAATATTAGAAAATGCCTAAAGAAAAACTGTCCATAGTTAAAATAGGGGGAAATATTATTGAAGACGACTTGTCTTTAAAAGCATTTCTAAAACTTTTTGCTAACCTAAAAGGAAAGAAAATTTTAGTACACGGAGGTGGAAAACGTGCAACAAGTATCGCGTCAAAATTAGGTATTGAATCTAAAATGGTAAATGGCAGACGAATTACCGATGCCGAAACTTTAGAAGTTATTACCATGGTTTACGGCGGTTTGGTAAACAAAAACATAGTAGCACAATTACAAGCGTTACAAGTCGATGCCATTGGGTTAACAGGCGCAGATATTAATAGTATTGCTTCTGAAAAAAGACCTATAAAAGAGGTTGATTTTGGTTTTGTTGGTGATGTTAAAAAAGTAGCTCACAAGTCTATCGATAAATTAATTCAAGCAGATTTTACACCCGTATTTTGTGCCATTACGCACGATGGCAAAGGGCAATTATTAAATACTAATGCCGATACTATCACGTCTCAAGTAGCCGTTGGCATGAGTGAATTATATGAAACATCTATTTATTATTGTTTTGAATTGAATGGGGTTTTAAAAGATATTAACGATAAAAATTCCGTCGTAAAATATTTAAATACTTCATTATATAAAGAATTATTATCAGATGGCATTATTGTAGATGGCATGCTTCCAAAGTTAGAAAATTGTTTTGATGCCTTAAACCATGGTGTAAAGACCATAAATATGGGAAACACATCCATGTTAACACAAGAAAATGATAATTTTACAAGAATAACTTTATAATATGGCAATACAAGAATTAACAAACAATGCAATTGCACTATTAAAACAGTTAATATAGACGCCTTCTTTTTC
>Ga0208305_10000486_pt1 | contig 19971 bp, 19 predicted proteins | sample ColrivemetaGS741_FD_187605 | JGI IMG/M metagenome (GOLD analysis project Ga0208305, IMG submission 187605) | Estuarine microbial communities from the Columbia River estuary - Flood tide ETM metaG S.741 (SPAdes) (version 2) | ecosystem: Environmental > Aquatic > Marine > Intertidal zone >... | reverse complement strand
CTACAATACCACTATCAAAAAACTTAAGTGAAGTAGTATTTTCTATATCATTTATATATAGTTTATAATTTTCAAGAACAACTTGATTCTCAGGATTAAACAAACTTATAAACAACTCTGCTTTTCCAAAATTATCTGTCATAGATTTCCATTCAACTTCGTTGTTTAACCTTATCTCAACTTTTGCATTTACTAATGGTACATTATTATTATTTACTTGAACAGAAATTCTATTGTTAGAATAAAATCCCCAATATTCTTTATTCGTAAAATATTCATTCTCGTTGAGAATATCATTCCAAAAATTCCAATTTTCTAAATCGTTCCATTCACCCGCTGTAACTAATCCTGAATTATCACCTCCATTTCCTTGGCCTTCAGAGGATCCTATTGCGGTTCCTCCAGAACTACTATCAGATGATAGTCCAACTCCATCAGTTTCTGAAAAAGTAACATCTACTGAATCATCAGTTAATGCCTCTTCATTACAAGCTGAGAATATTAAAAAAAGTACGAGGATTAAAAAAGTAACAACTCTTCTAAAATAGTTTAAGTTTTTCATAGTGATTTTTATCATAAAATCTGTGCTTGCCTATTTTTTAGACAAGCAGCAAGATTCTATTAACTTTTGTAATTAATTGTAAATTAAAAATATTAACCTATTATTTACTATACGAGACAACATAAAAAAACGCTACACTTTTATTTTAGTTTTTAATTTTAAAACTAAAATTATAACGCAAATGAACTCCTACACTAGAAAAATCTAAATTTTGCTGGGTAACAGGTATTAATGAATATTTAAAATATGGTTCAATAATTATAGATTGTTGTTGGTTATTAATCGGTAGTTCAACACCAAATGACAGGTTTAAAATATTTGCAAAGTTAAAGCTCTTAGAATCGCTTGGAGTTACTACTTTACTATTTGTCTGTTCCAATTCATACCTTACAATATTATTCCCAAAAGTATCAACACTACTTGATTCAAGTCTATTATTAACCAAATATTTTTCCTCAATATTCTCTTTAATATATGAAGTTGAAGTTACTCCAACTGAAACAAATAAATCCTTTTTATCTATTGAAAAGTTATATTTTAGGTTTAACGGAATCTCAACTCCCTTAATTATTGCTTCTTTTTCAACCAATTGACTTGATTGTTTTGAACTTTTAGAACTTACAACATCAGATAAAACATTAGTTGGTTTTATTAAGTCAATTGTTTGATCTGCATATAATACACCAGTATTAATATCAAACTTATTAGATATTGGAATATCAACAGTAATTCCACCTGCAAATCCAACATTAGAGCTTTCACTTTCTTGGTTATAGTTGTAAGATGGCGATACACCAAATCCTAATTTAACAGGTTTTTTAGTTTTAAGTTCAGAATCTTTCTCCATTTCTTCAAGTAAAGCAATATCATTTATAGTAAATAACGAATCTTTATTTAGCTCTTTATCAGCAATTGCAATAGCACTTTTATTCGAAATTGAATCTTTATTCAACTCTATATCAGTAATTTGAGTTATTTTATCGTATTCATTTTTTAAATTATTAATGATGCTATTTGTGTCCATACTTACTGAATCATTTAAAACTTTTGCGAACTTATCATTTAAAATAGCGTTATATTTATTTTCCTTTGAAACAATCGCCTCTTCTGTTTTTATATATTTTTTTGAAATAGATTTACTCCTACTTTCTGTATTTTTAGTATCTACTTTACTTACTTTTAAGTCGAATTTATTGATACTATCAAAATCACTTGAAGTAATAATTATTTTATCATTATTTTTTATAGAATCTACTCTTAACGAGTCATTTATTTTATCTAAAATAATTTTGGGGGTATCGTGCTGTTCCTTTCTAGAATTCGTAAAGAAATAGTTCCCTATACCACCGGCTAAAACAGCAACTAAAAGAAACGCTGCAACTTGCCAATAAATCAGTAGTCTTTTTTTATTTTGCTTCTTTTTAGTTAAAAGCATATTCCAATGGGCTGGATTGTAAGGGAGCTCTCTTTTTTCTACTACTTCCTTTACCTTTGTACTAAATATTTTATCAAACTTATCTTCCATATTTCCTAAAAGTTTTTATTAAACAAAACTCTTAATTTCTTTTTTGCCCTTGTTAAAAATACGCGAGACGTGCTTTCGCTTATTTTTAGTTTTAAAGAAATTTCTTTATGACTAAAACCCTGAATTTCATATAAGTTAAATACAAATCTGTGCATTTCGGGTAAATAGTCTAAAAGTTTTAAAATGTCTTCTACATTTAAATTGTCAATTGCATTTACATTTGTATAAACAGTATTAGTTTCTTCAATTTCCAAATGATACAAATGCTTAGAATTTTTACGAAAATTATCAATTGCTGTGTTAATTAATATTCTACGTAACCAATATTTAAAAGGTTTTGAGTCATTATATCCATGCTTTTTAATTGTAGAAAATACCTTTAGAAAACTATCGTTTAAAACACTAACGGCATCATCATTAGAGTACGTATATAATCTGCTAATACTTAAGGCATAGCCATAAAAATGCTTGTATAACATTTCCTGATGCAATACATTACCTTTTTTACACTGGATTATAAGGTTTTCTATATATATGTCATTATTTTTCTCGCGTTCCAAATTAAATTTGGTTAACCTTATGCATACTTAACAACTATTTTACTATTATATTAATTTATAATAGCATCTGCATTATCACTTGAATTAAATGTACTGAAAATATGATATGCACAATTATCTTTATAAGAAACATCTCCAACTAATTCATTCAAATTAACATTAATAGTCTGGGTAATTAAAGCTTCACAACTGTCATTGTTAGCATCATGAATTAAAATCAAATTCATATGGCAAGGATTATCAGTATACACTATACCATCCCAAATAATTTGAAACTTATGCTGCTCGCAACCTCCAGCGTACGATAAGTTAATTTGAATATTATCATCTTCACGAGTTACTTTATTTATTGTAAAAAAATCTCCTTCATTTATACTATTTAAACGGTTCTTATTTATATCATCAAATATATCTTTGTTAATTCTTAATAAAGCATTTGTATTTGATGAGGACGACGTAAGGGCATCACTTAAAGAATTATCTTCTGGCGATAGATAAGCAGCATCTGCAACATCACCTCCATTTGAGCAAGAAATACTGAAAAGTATTAATAAAAATATTAAAGTAAGTTTTGAAGGGAATTTTTTCATTGTTTATATTTCTACCTGAATAATACCCGTTGTGGATGATTCAGTATAATTATATGTTTGTAAATTAAAACTTTCAACTTCAAAAAAAGTACAACATTCAGATTGAACGCTTTTCATATCTAATTCAAATATAACAGATAAACTATCATTCAAATTAATTGTATAAACTTTTGGATTGGTATTCCACCCTATTTCAGAAAGAGATAAAATATAGCTATCATTATAAAATACTATTTGAAAATTCACATTATCATTATTTTCATCAACAACGGTAATAGTTTCCATTTCAAAAGTATCATTTACAAATAAATTTTCTTGAGTGTCCTTATCAACAAAATCAAAATTAAATTGTCTTGGTGGTGTAAAGCATTCACCACAATCATTATTTATATTACACGAAATTGTGAAAATTAGTACTAAAATTAGCACTAAATTTTTTTTCATTCTCAACATTTAATAATTTTTATTTAAAACAATAATGTAAGTACCTATTATAATTTCAATACGAACAAAAATTTTAAAACGCTACATTAAAAATAAAAAAACTTGAACTAAATTTATTTTTGAATTAATTCTTCTAATAAATCTCTTACTTTTCTGCTGTTCCAATTTGCTGAACCAGTTTTTGATATTAAGATATTTCCTTCTTTATTAATTAAATAACTTGCAGGAATACTATTCGTTTCTGTAAACTTTCTTGGAGGTAAACTTATTGAATTATAACTTGGTAAATTGTAATTATATTTTAAATAAAACTTTTCAACTGTTTCCCAACTTTCATTTGTAACAAACACAAATTCTATTTTATCTTTATAATCATTATATAATTCTTGAATCATTGGCATTTCTGCTCTACAAGGAGGACACCAAGTTGCCCAGAAGTTTACAAAAACCACTTTATTTTTTAGTTCGTTGAAATTAATATTTTCAGCATTTAAACCTTCTAACTGCCAATTATAAGTGTCAATTTTTTCAGAATTTTCTATTTTTTCTACTGAAGGTGCAAACGCAATTTGTCGCATAAACCATTCTCGAGATGGAGGATACAATAATACTATAACCGCTATTACAAATAAAATGTTTGAAATAGATTTTTTATTTAATTTTAAATTCATCTGATTATTTTTAATAATTAGTTGTTTATTAGGCTGTTTACTTACAATTTATAATTAAAAAAAGCCTTTGAAAACAAAGGCTTTATATAATAATATTTAATAAAGAATTTTAAACTATTAATTAGCCTAGTATTTCCGCTACTTTATCTCCAATTTTTGCAGGAGATTCTACAACGTGAATTCCATTTTCTTTTAAAATTGCCATTTTAGCCTGAGCGGTATCATCTTTTCCTCCAACAATAGCACCAGCATGTCCCATTGTTCTACCTTTTGGAGCTGTTTGACCAGCAATAAAACCAACAACGGGTTTTTTATTACCTGTTAATTTTATCCATTTTGCAGCTTCTGCCTCTAATTGACCCCCTATTTCACCAATCATTACTATACATTTAGTTTCAGGATCATTCATAAGTAATTCAACCGCATCTTTGGTTGTTGTACCTATAATTGGATCTCCACCAATACCAATTGCAGTAGTTATTCCATAACCTTTTTTCACTACCTGATCAGCCGCTTCATAAGTTAAAGTTCCTGATTTTGAAACAATACCAACATTTCCTTTTCTAAAAATAAAACCTGGCATAATTCCAACTTTTGCCTCTTCTGGTGTAATTACGCCTGGACAGTTTGGACCAACCAATCTACAATCTTTATTTGCAATATAAGCTTTTACTTTCACCATATCTGCAACAGGAATACCTTCTGTAATACATATAATTACTTTAATTCCTGCTGAAGCGGCTTCCATAATTGCATCTGCCGCAAATGCAGGCGGTACAAATATAATTGAAGTATCAGCTGATACTTTATCAACAGCTTCTTGAACCGTATTAAAAACCGGTTTATCCAAATGCAATTGACCTCCTTTACCAGGAGTTACACCACCAACCACGTTGGTACCATATTCAATCATTTGAGTAGCATGAAAAGTACCTTCACTACCTGTAAATCCCTGAACAATAATATTTGAATTTTTATTTACTAATACGCTCATTTATATTTATTTTTATATTAAAGACTTTAATTATTACAAAAGTAATTTTTTTCTAAGTTTGGTTTTAAAAAAACTTACTTTTTTTTATATTTTATTAGTTGCTTAATTTCTGCCATTTCCTTTAATTTTTTTCTCGACTCTTCAACAGGTGTTCCAAAATAAGAATAACCTCCTTTAACAGATTTAGTTACACCCGTTTGACCTAAAATTACAGCACCTTTACCAATTGTAATACCACTATTTGTACCTACTTGCCCCCAAATTGTTACATTATCTTCTACAACCACACAACCAGCTATTCCAGATTGTGAAGCAATTAAGCAATTCTCACCTATAATAGTATCATGACCTATTTGTACTTGGTTGTCAATTTTTGTTCCTTTATTAATAGTCGTATTCCCAGAGACACCTCTATCAATAGTACATAATGCACCAATATCTACATTATTTTTAATTACAACGCTTCCTCCAGATAGTAATTTATCGTAACCAGTACTGCGTTTCTTATAATAAAAAGCATCTGCTCCTAATACGGTTCCAGCATGTATAGTAACATTATTACCAATTATACAATCATCATAGATTGTCACATTTGGATGAAATACACAATTATTACCAATAGAAACATTATTACCAATAAAAACATTCGGTTGAATAATACAATTCTTCCCTATTCTTGCTGATTCAGAAATTAGAGAATTAGATGGTTTAAATGCATTAAAATGAGTTGTGAGTTTATTAAAATCAGTAAATGGATCGTTAGAAATTAACAAAGCTTTTCCTACAGGGCATTCAACTTTCTTATTAATTAAAACTACTGAAGCTTTTGATTTTAATGCTTTATCATAATATTTAGGATGATCGACAAAAACAATATCACCTTCTTCAACAACATGAATTTCATTGCAACCCAAAACTGGAAAATTTTCTGATCCAACATACTCCACTTCCAATAATTTTGCGATTTCAAGCAAACTGAATTTACGGGGAAATTTCATAACATTATTCTTTAACTCGTTCTATATATGAGCTTTTTGAAGTGTCAATTTTAATCTTATCTCCTTCATTTATAAACAAAGGCACATTAATTTCTGCACCAGTTTCTACTGTCGCAGGTTTAGTTGCATTTGTTGCCGTGTTACCTTTGACACCAGGTTCAGTATGAGTTATTTCTAAAATAACACTTGCAGGCATGTCTACAGATAAAGGCATACTATCTTCAGTATTAAAAATAACAGTAACTATTTCACCTTCCTTTAAAAGATCTGGTGTATCAAGTGTATCTTTATTCAGAATTATTTGATTATAATCATCTGTATTCATAAAATGAAATATATCTCCTTCTGGATATAAAAACTGATATTTACGTGTTTCAACTCTTATATCTTCAATTTTTCTTCCAGCAGGAAAAGTATTATCTAACACTTTACCTGTTGACAAACTTTTTAGTTTAGTTCTAACAAATGCTGGACCTTTACCAGGTTTTACATGTAAAAACTCTACTACTTTAAAAATATCATTATTATGTCTAATACATAATCCGTTTCTAATATCTGATGTTGTTGCCATTTTTTTTTATTTAACTTGTTTGATATCCTTTCATAATTCCTCGTTGAGAATTTTTAATAAAAAGAATTATTTGATCTCTTTCTTTTGTAGCTTCCATTTCACCCTCAATTTTTTCTAAAGCTTGAGTAGTGTTGTAATTTTTTTGATATAATATTCTAAAAATGTTCTGAATTTCTCTAATTTTTTCAGTATCAAACCCTCTTCTTCTTAGTCCAATTGAGTTAATACCTATATATGAAAGTGGTTCTTTACCTGCTTTTGCAAATGGTGGTACATCTTTTCTAACTAAAGAACCTCCCGAAACCATTGCATGCTCACCAATGTGAATAAATTGATGCACAGCAACTAAACCACTTAAAATCGCAAAATCGCCTATTGTAACGTGCCCTGCAATTACAGATCCATTTGCTAAAATACAATTATCTCCTATAATACAATCGTGTGCAATATGCGATGTTGCCATTATTAAGCAATTGTCTCCAATTTGAGTTTTACCTAATGCTTTTGTTCCTCTGTTAACTGTACAGCATTCTCTAATAGTAGTATTGTCACCAATTACAGCTAAGGAATCTTCACCGTCAAATTTTAAATCCTGTGGAATTGCTGAAATTACAGCACCAGGAAAAATTCTACAGTTTTTACCTATTCTGGCACCTTCCATAATTGTTACATTAGAACCTATCCAGGTTCCAGAACCAATTATTACATTATTATGAATTGTTGTAAAAGGTTCTACAACTACATTGGTAGCAATTTTTGCTCCGGGATGAATATAAGCTAACGGTTGATTCATTATTCTTTAGGTTTTTTTGCTATTTGTGCCATTAATTCGGCTTCCACAACTAATTTACCATTTGCATATCCATAAGATTGCATATGGCATATTCCTCTTCTAATTGGTGAGATTAACTCAGCTTTAAATATTAATGTATCACCTGGTAGCACTTTTTGTTTAAACTTAACATTGTCCATTTTCATAAAATATGTCAAGTAATTTTCTGGATCAGGTACAGTACTTAAAACTAAAACTCCACCACATTGAGCCATTGCTTCAACTTGTAAAACTCCTGGCATTACAGGTGCTCCAGGAAAATGTCCTACAAAAAAGTCCTCATTCATAGTTACATTTTTCATACCTACAACATGTCTGTCAGAAAGTTCAATAATTCTATCAATCAATAAAAACGGTGGTCTGTGCGGTAAAATATTCATTATTTGATGAATATCCATTAAGGGTGGCAGATTTAAATCAAAAGTAGGAACTTTATTTCTTTTCTCTTGTTTTATTATTTTTTGAAGTTTTTTAGCAAAAGTTGTATTCACTAAATGTCCAGGTTTATTTGCAATTACTTTTCCTCTAATTCTTGTACCTACTAAAGCTAAATCACCAATTACATCCAATAATTTATGTCTAGCAGCTTCATTTGCCCATCGCAATGTTAAATTATCTAATATACCATTAGGTTTAACAGTTAAAGATTCTTTATTAAAAGCTTTCTTCAACTTATTCATAGTTACTTCAGAAATCTCCTTATCTACATATACTATTGCATTGTTTAAATCTCCTCCTTTAATTAAATCATTGTCTAACAACATTTCTAATTCATGTAAAAAACTGAAGGTACGCGCATCAGAAATTTCAGTCTTAAAATCTTTAAGAGAATTTAAAGTTGCGTTTTGTGTTCCTAAAACTTTAGTGCCAAAATCTACCATTGCTGTAATTTGGTATTCATTTGAAGGCATCAATATTATTTCACTTCCTGTTTCTTCATCTTTATATGAAATAATTTCTTTTACTACATATTCTTCTCTTTCAGCTTCTTGTTCTACAATACCAGCTTTTTCAAGCGCTTCAATAAAATGTTTAGATGAACCATCCATAATTGGAGGTTCTGCATTGTTTATTTCTATACAAATATTATCAATATCTAAGGCAACAACTGCTGCTAAAACGTGCTCTGACGTATTTATAAAAACCCCTCTTTTTTCTAAATTTGTACCACGTTGGGTATTAATAACATATTCCGCACTTGCTTCAATAATAGGCTCTCCTTCTAAATCAATTCTAACAAAAGCATAGCCGTGGTTAATCGGCGCAGGTTTAAAAGTCATAGTAACTTTATTGCCAGTATGTAAACCAACACCCGATAGAGTTACCTCGTTTTTAATAGTTTTTTGTTTAGTATTCATATTTTTTCCTTTAAAGCTTTAACTTCTTTTTCTAACATATTTATTGTTGCAACTACACTTGGTAATTTTTTAAAATATACATATGATTTATTAAAATCTGAATATCCAAAAGCTGGTGTACCTTGAATAATTTCATTGTCTTTAATGTTTTTACCAATCCCAGATTGCGCTTGTATTTTTACATTGTTTCCAACAATTAAATGCCCTGCAATACCAACTTGACCACCAATCATACAATTTTCACCAATTTTAGAGGATCCTGCAATACCAGTCTGAGCAGCAATTACAGTGTTTTTCCCAATCTCTACATTGTGAGCAACTTGAATTTGGTTATCTAATTTGACACCCTTTCTAATAATGGTTGAACCCATTGTAGCTCTATCAATTGTAGTAGCTGCTCCAATATCAACAAAATCTTCAATAATTACATTACCAATTTGAGGAATTTTACCATAAGTTCCATCTTCAGAAGGTGCAAAACCAAATCCATCTGCGCCAATAATAGCGCCTGAATTTATTACACAATTTTTACCAATTTCAGTTTCGGAGTAAATTTTAGCCCCAGAAAAAATAACAGTATTATCTCCAATTTTTACATTATCACCAACATATACATTTGGATAAATTTTTACATTATTTCCAATGAGGGTTTCTCCTCCAATATAAGCAAAGGCACCAATATAAACTGCCTCACCTATTGCAGAATTTTCTGATATATAAGAAGGCTTTTCTATCCCTTCCTTTTGTGATTTGGCTTGATTGTAATACTCTAATAATAAGGCAAATGATTTGTAGGCATCATCTACTTTTATAAGCGTTGTATTAAATTCCTTTTCTGGAATAAAATGTTTTCCCACAATTGCAATTGAAGCCTTTGTAGAATATATATATGGTGTATATTTTGGATTTGATAAGAAAGTTAAAGAACCTTGTTCACCTTCTTCAATTTTAGAAAGTTTATATACTTCCACATCTGCGTTTCCAACTATATCGCCATCTAAAATTTCCGCTATTTGATTTGCTGTAAATTTCATTGTTGCAAAAGTAAAAAAAAAGAATAACTATACCTATTTCTTTGGGTAACACATGTAATACTTAAATACAGGTTTAGAAAGTGCTTGGATATTTAAATGATCTGAAGCTTCAATAACATCTTTTACTTCCCCATTTTTAAATAACAATTTAATCGTATTTTTTGTTGAATCATATGCTTGATTGCTAATTTCACCGGAATAAACAAAGTAATTTACCTCAGAATCGTTCAATTTAAAATTACTTCTAACTTCCTTTTTTATTGTTAATATTTGTTCTTTTGAAAACGGATCATTTTGTAATTCAACTTTTGGTAGTTTTCTATTTATTAAGCTTTCTGACAGTTTAGAAAGGATAAAATCGTCATTTGAAATCCATTCTTTTATTGAAGCCAACACATCGTAGTCGTCTAGTTTAGAGAACATTTTTAAAGTTTTATCAGTAAAATTATCTTCGTTTATTTGATTCGTCAAAAAGTACTCAAAAGCCCTACTTACAGGTAATTTGACTCCTTTTAACACTAATTCTTTTGCCCTAACAAGCACTTTCTCCAATAATTTTTCTGCCCCTAAACCTGTCTTATGCAAATAAACTTGCCAATACATTAAACGACGTGCAACAATAAACTTTTCGACTGAATAAATACCTTTTTCTTCAACAACCAAATCATCATATGCAACATTTAACATGGTTATTAAACGTTCAGAATTAATATTTCCTTCAGAAACTCCTGTATAAAAACTATCTCTTTTTAAATAATCTAATCGGTCCATATCTAACTGACTAGCAATTAATTGATATAAAAACTTACGATGATATTTTCCTCTAAAAATAGTTATTGCCAAAGATAATTCTCCATTAAACTCTTCATTTAAGGCTTCCATAAATTTCAAAGAAATTGCTTCATGATGAATTCCTGTTGCAATACTTTGCTCTAAGGCATGGGAAAATGGACCGTGCCCAATATCGTGCAATAAAATTGCAATATAAAGTGCATTTGCTTCTTCATCTGAAATTTCAACACCTTTAAACTTTAAAATTCGAATTGCTTTTTGCATTAAATGCATACAACCCAACGCATGATGAAATCTTGTATGATGTGCTCCAGGATATACTAAATGTGACAATCCCATTTGTGAAATCCTTCTTAATCGTTGAAAATAAGGATGTTGAATTAAGTCAAATATTAAAGCATTAGGAATTAAAATAAATCCGTAGATTGGATCGTTTAATATTTTAAGTTTGTTCGTTTTTTTATCGTTCAAAACAGTTTATTTATTAATAGGAATACAAAGATAACAAGAATATGAGTGAAATAAGCATTTTATGGGTTGATGATGAAATTGATTTACTTAAACCACATATTCTATTTTTAGAAAAGAAAGGATACACTGTTACAAAATGTAATAATGGTGCTGATGCTATTGATTTATGCGAAGAAAATAATTATGATATTGTTTTTTTAGATGAAAATATGCCGGGTTTAAGTGGTTTAGAAACATTATCTGAAATTAAAAGCAAACGTGCAAACCTTCCAGTGGTTATGATTACCAAAAGTGAGGAGGAATATATTATGGAGGATGCAATTGGAAATAAAATTGCTGATTATTTGATAAAACCAGTAAATCCAAACCAAATATTATTAAGTTTAAAAAAGAATTTAGATCATTCTCGTTTAATTTCTGAAAAAACTACTTCTAATTACCAACAAGAATTCAGAAAAATTGCTATGGATTTAGCAATTGTAAATTCGTATGAAGGGTGGGTTGATGTTTATAAAAAACTTGTTTATTGGGAATTAGAACTTGAAAATATAAATGACTCTGGAATGATTGAAATTCTTGAGAGTCAAAAACAGGAAGCAAATTCACTATTTTTTAAATTCGTTAAAAAAAACTATGAAGATTGGGTTCATAATGCTGACGACGCTCCTATTTTATCTCATAATTTATTTAAAAAAATAATCTTACCTGAAGTTAAAAAATCAAAAGGAACATTTTTAGTAATAATAGATAATCTGCGCTATGATCAATTTAATATAATAGAAAAAACCACTAATAAATATTACAAAAAGCAACAAGAAATACCATATTTATGTATTTTACCAACTGCAACTCAGTACGCTAGAAATTCTATTTTTTCGGGTTTAATGCCTTTAGAAATGGAGCAAAAACATCCTAATTTATGGAAAAATGATACTGATGATGGTGGAAAAAATTTATATGAAAAAGAGTTTTTAGAATCTCAATTACTACAACTTAGAGAGCAAATTAAATTTGAATACTACAAGATTACCAATTTAAAATCAGGTAAACAATTGTCTGATAATTTCAATTCAATTAAAGAAAATGATTTAACTGTTGTTGTTTATAATTTTGTTGATATGATTTCTCATGCAAAAACTGAAATGGAAGTTATTAAAGAATTGGCAAGTGATGATAAAGCCTACAGATCTTTAACAAATAGTTGGTTTTTAAATTCACCTTTGATAGAAATGATTCAAAAAGCCCAAAAGCTTGGACTAAAATTAATAATTACTACTGACCATGGGACTATTAATTCAAAAACACCTTCAAAAGTAATTGGCGATAAAAACATCAGTTCAAATTTAAGGTATAAAACTGGGAAAAGCCTTTCTTATGAGGAAAAAGAAGTATATGCAGTTAAAAACCCTAAAGATATTTTACTCCCTTCTTTACATTTAAATAGTTCTTTCATTTTCGCAAAAGAAGATTACTTTTTTGCTTATCCCAATAATTATAATCATTTTGTAAAATATTATAGAAACACATACCAACATGGTGGTATTTCTTTAGAGGAAATGATAATTCCTTGTGCTATATTTGTACCTAAATAAGTTGGAAAGTTAGAAGGTTTTAAAGTTGCAAAGTTTTAGGTTGGAAAACAAAAAATTAAACTTTTTAACTATTAAACTCATCAGCCTATAAACCAAAATTATATATGATTAAAAATTACACTTTAAATCAATTACCAGAAATTGCTAAAGAAGTTATAGATCATTCAACACATAAAGTATTACTGTTTTATGGTGAAATGGGAGTTGGTAAAACCACCCTTATTAAAGAAATAGTAAAACAATTAGGAGTTACAGAAAACGTTAGTTCACCAACTTTTTCTTTGGTTAATGAATATCGCACTTCAAAAAATGAAAAAATATTTCATTTCGATTTTTATAGAATCAATAAAGAAGAAGAAGCTTTAGATATGGGAATTGAAGAATATTTTTATAGTAATAACTGGTGTTTATTAGAATGGCCAAACAAAGTTGAAAATTTATTACCTTTAAAGTCAGTAAATATTACAATTACACTAAATAGTAATCAACTACGAACTATAGAAGTTTTAAATAATGAGTAAAAAAGTTACTTCACCATTTAGCAAACATGAGTTAATACCTCAAGAGGAAACCTTAGAAATTACTAAACAAAAAGGAGAACTTGTAATTGGTATTCCAAAAGAAACTCATTATCAAGAAAAACGGGTTTGTTTAACACCAGATGCTGTTGCAGCTTTAACAAAACAAGGTCATAAATTTATTATCGAAACTGGCGCTGGTGATGGTGCAAATTTTACTGATAATGAATATTCAGAAGCTGGAGCAAAAATTTCTTATGATATAAATGAAGTATTTGGATGTCATATTGTTTTAAAAGTTGAACCTCCTTCTTTAGATGAAATTAAATTAATAAATCCACAAAGCATCCTATTCTCTGCCTTGCAATTAAAAACTCAATCTAAAAAATATTTTGAGGCATTGGCAAGTAAACGTATTACTGCAGTGGCATTTGATTATATTAGGGATGAGCATGGTATTTACTCTGTTGTAAAATCTTTAAGTGAAATTGCTGGAACTGCATCCATCTTGATTGCTGCAGAAATGATGAGTAAAGATAATGCAGGAAATGGATTGCTATTGGGAAATATTAGTGGGGTTCCTCCTACTGAAGTTGTAATTCTAGGAGCTGGTACAGTAGCAGAGTTTGCAGCACGTTCAGCTATTGGCTTAGGTGCAAATGTAAAAATATTTGACAATTCATTAACTAAATTAAGATGTTTACAACATAATTTAGGAAGACCCATTTACACATCTACAATACAACCAAAAACCTTGCAAAAAGCATTAATGCGATGCGATATTGCAATAGGTGCAATTAGAGGGAATTCTCGTGCCCCAATTTTAGTTACTGAAGAGATGGTTGAAAAAATGAAAACCGGTGCTGTAATTGTTGATGTGAGTATCGACCGAGGTGGTTGTTTTGAAACATCTGAAGTAACAACTCATAAAAACCCAACCATTGAAAAATATGGAGTTATTCATTATTGTGTTCCAAATATTCCTTCAAGATATTCGAGAACGGCCTCAGTATCAATAAGCAATATTTTCACACCTTACCTATCTAATATTGCCGAAGAAGGTGGTTTTGAAAATGCTGTACGTTTCGACAAAAGTTTGCAAAAAGGCATGTATTTTTTCCACGGAATTTTAACTAATAAAACGGTAGCAGATTGGTTTAATTTACCTTTTAGAGATATAAATTTATTATTTTTGTAAAATGACATTTAAACAACGGTTGCCTTATTTTTTAGGTGGATTAACAATAGGAATTATAATTGTAATATTTGTTTTTGGTAAAAAAAATACAACTTTTGATTATGGTCCAAATGCACGTGTTTTAAAAAATCTAAGAGTAAAAGAACGTATTTTTTCAAAAAATTCACTTAATATTTTAAATATTTCAACAAAAATTGATACAGCTGATATTTCACAAATTCTTAAAAATGGAAATGTAGATTTAATGAATAAAATTAAATTAGATAGTTGTTTATATCAATATAATATTCAAGGTAAAAAGGAATTGAAAAACATTACATTAACAGTTATTAACTGTGAATCTACCACAATAATTGAAAGAATTAGTATTAAGTAGAAATTTCAGAATAATATTTTTCTTTAATTTTTTTAATACTTTTTATTGTTTTTTCTAACCAATCTTGGTATTTCTCTGCCCGTTCGTAATCAGACAGCTTCCAATCTAAAGATGATTTTTTAAGTTTTTCATTCATATTTTGAAGTATAATTGCTGCTGCAACTGAAATGTTTAAACTCTCGGTAAAACCAACCATTGGAATTTTCAAATAACTATCAGCATTGTCCATAACATCTTTTGAAAGTCCTTGCTTTTCTACTCCAAAAAAGAAAGCGGATTTCTGGGTAATATCAAAATCTTGTAATAGGCATGATTCATTATGTGGGGTTGTAGCAATTATTTTATATCCTTTTGATCGTAAATTTGTAATACAATCTAAGGTGTTATTTTTATTTTGTTGATTATACATCGAAAAATCTATCCATTTTTGAGCTCCCTTTGCTACTAGCCTAGATGCATAAAATTTATATTTACTTTCAATTACGTGTAAATCTTGTACACCAAAAATATCACAACTTCTTACAATTGCACTTGCATTATGTGGTTGAAAAATATCTTCAATTGCAACGGTAAAGTGCCTAGTTCGTTCATCCAAAATTTTTTGAAATAAATTTCTTCTTTTTTCAGTAACAAATTGTTCTAAAAATTCAATATATTTTTTATCAACCATTAAATTTGAGTTTTTTCAAAGATAAAATTTTACTTTTGAATTATAAAAGGCAATAAGTTAGCATTTATTAAAATTTAGTTAGATGAAAAAGATTGTAATACTTACCGGAGCAGGAATAAGTGCTGAAAGTGGAATTAAAACTTTTAGAGATGCTCATGGCCTATGGGAGGGTCACGATATTTTGGAAGTGGCATCACCAATTGGATGGCAAAATAATAAACATTTAGTATTAGACTTTTACAATAAAAGAAGAAAACAATTATTACAAGTTTTACCCAATTTAGCACACAAGACTTTGGTGAAATTGGAAGAAAAGTACAACGTTAATATAATTACGCAAAATATTGATGATTTGCACGAGCGTGCTGGAAGTAAAAACGTTTTGCATTTACATGGCGAATTATTAAAAGTAAGAAGTATTAAAAATCCTGCGTTGGTTTATAACTGGAAAAAAGATTTATTTGTAGGTGACCTTTGTGAAGAAAACTCACAATTAAGACCTCATATTGTTTGGTTTGACGAAGCCGTTCCAATGTTTGAGGACGCCATTGAAATTACTTCCAAAGCTGATATTTTAATTATAATTGGAACTTCTATGCAGGTTTATCCCGCGGCAAATTTGATACATTTTATAAAACAGACTATACCTGTTTATTTTATTGACCCAAAACCAAGTATTCAAAAAAATTATTTCTCAAATTTAACCATAATAGCTGAAAAAGCTTCAACTGGAGTTGAAAAATTAGTTACTGAATTAATTGACTAATAGAGTTATATAAATCTCCATTAGAAATTATACTTCCCATTTCAATTAATTGAAAGATTTCTAAATTACGTTCTTTTGTGTATTTTTTTGAAGCTTTAAAATAGTCTAAACCGTCATTTAACGGGTTATTTATAAACCAATTAAAATCTTCTGCCTTTAAAAAACTTCTTGACTTATCATTCAATTTAATGTAAACCCTAATAATTTCTTTCGACGTGCATTGAAACAAGTTAATATCATTTTCAGAAATATGCTCTAAGTATTTGGTTTTAGATAATACATCTTCCCAAACAACATCACTAAAAATGTTTAGTTCTTCATCAGCCATCAAGGGTTTTTCTTTTTTTATAACTTTCCACTCTTTTACATCAATTTGTTGAGAGGCCAAAAATTCAGCAAATTCTTTATTTAACTCTGATAATTGCTCTTTTGTTAACTGTCTGTATTTCATATTCCAAATAAAAAACCGCCCAAATTGGGCGGTTCAAATATACTATTTTTTTAAGTTTAGAAAGTATAACCCAATCCAAACTGAACTTGCCATCTAGATAATAAACTAGCATCATACACAAAAGTATCTTTTAAATCTGAACTAAATGTATACGTTGGAGTTCCTGAACCATCAACAGAAACACCAATCGGTTGTACTGCATTTGGTTGTTGAACTAATCCCCAGTCTGAACTAATTAAATTCCCAAAGTTTAAAATATCAATACTAAATTGTAGCGAATTATCTTCAGAAACTTTTAAATCTTGTAATATTTTAACATCCCATCTTCCTCTCCAAGGCGCTAAAGCACCATATCGTTCTACATATTCTCCTCTTATTCCACTTAAATAATCATCTTGTTTAATAAATTGATCAAAAGCTTCAGCCTGACCTGAACCTGAGAATAACATTTGTCCAATTTCAGATGAAGTTGGAACATAAATTAAATCATTTAATGGAGATCCGTCATTATTTATATCTCCTGCATATGTATAATTGAATCTTCCCCCTTGTGCATATTCAAAAACTGTTGAAATGGTAGTTCCCCATTTATCATCAACACCATATGTCCAATTTTTACTAATAATACCTAAAATTCTATGAGTATCACCATATTTTGAATATGCTAAAGTAGCATCATTAGCATTACTTAATACAGGATTAAAATCAAATGCATCTCCTGTAATTTCAGCTTCAATTGAATTTACATCCTTAGAATTTAAATAGTTGTATGCTAAACTAGTATACAACCCATTTTCAAAGGATTTTTGCCCTTTAAATGTTGCGTTAAAGGTTCTTCCTTTATCTGAATTTGTAAATACATAAGCTGTATTTCCTTTATCAGAAGCTGCATAAACCCTTCTGTTATCTACACCAGAAAGTGTTCCAGATGGATTATTTAATCCCCAGTTTTGAACGTGTGCACCATTAATATCTTTAGTATATGATAAATCAGTTGTAAGCACTACTCCATTTTCTAATTTTTTATCTACCCCTAAACTAGTTCTCCAAACTTGTGGAAATTTAAAATCTGGGTCAACTACTTGATAATAATAAACATTTGGATTAGCAATCTGGTTTCCTAACCAAACAAAAGGAAAACGACCTGTAAATAAGCCAGTTCCACCTCTTACTTGCATTGTTTTATCTCCATTAACATCCCAATTAAAACCAACTCTTGGAGAAATTAAGAAATTATTATTTGGCATTTTTGTTGAATCAAAGAAAACAGTTTCTCCAGTTACTGGATCCATGTAAGGTATTTCTGGAACATAAACTGCTCCTCTATCAATAACTTCTTGTGCTTTTTCAGCTGAATCGAAGAATAAAGGTTTATCAAATCTTATCCCGTAAGCCAATTTAAAATTGTCGTTTACATTCCATTCATCTTGTAAATAAAATGCCATTTGCCCAACATTTGTTTCAGCTAAACTCCAGTTATCAGCAGCATTTATAGCTTCAGCATTAGCCATTGCATCCGCTAAAAATCCATTTGAAATGGCATTATTAAATGCTCCCATATTTGCAAAATCCCCAAAGAAAGCACCAACATAACCTCTCGCATCACCATATCCATAAGCTCCTAAATTAAATGAATTATCAAATTGGAATTTTTCAAATGAAAAACCAATGGTATAATTATGGTTCCCTTTACTAATATTCATATTATTAGTAAATTGAAAAACTTTTTGATCTAAAGTATTATGAATAGAAAAAGGTTCGTGTCCTGCAACTATATAGTTTCCTCCGCTACCATCTTGAATTCTAAAAGCTGGCATTGGGGTAGATTTTGCTTTTCTAAAATCATCAAAATGAGTATAACCTACTTGTAACTTGTTAGTTACATTGTCCGCCAAAGTTGAATTTAATTCTACTAAAAATGATTGAATTTTATTATTTATTTGATAACCCGCATTTTCAAATTGTAAGATCTGAGAGTTTGGACCTCTAAATCCTAAAGCTGTAGGATGTGCAGTTTTATCTTTTGAAGCATCTAAAAAATTATAAATTATAGCTAAACGATTGTCTTCATTAATATTCCAATCCAATTTTAAGATACCTTTTGTACTTTCAGAGTTATGTAAATAACCTTCATATTCTCCTGGATCGTATCCAATACTTCTTAAAGCAGTCTGCACCGTCATTAAATCGGCAACCGATACTCTTGATTCGTTAATTGCACCCGTATTTGTATTTGGAAGCCAAGATTGCCCTAAATCAGCTCTTTCATCTTTTTCAAAATTTGCAAAAACAAATAACTTATCTTTTATAATTGGAGCTCCAATGCTAAAACCATATTGTTTTTGCTCTAGCTTTGGAACAAATATGCTTTCACCTTTAATCTTCCCACCAGTTAAATCCTGATTTCTAAAAAACCCATATACAGTTCCTGAAACTTCATTTGTACCACTTTTTGTAACTGCATTTATTGAAGCACCTGTAAAACCAGAAAGTGTCACATCATAAGGAGCTGTTGAAACTGAAATTTGCTCAATAGCATCTAATGAAATTGGTTGCGCATCCGTTTGTCCGCCTGGAGTTGCTGCATCTAATCCGAAAGGATTATTAAAAATAGAACCATCTAATGTAAAATTGTTAAACTGGTCATTTCTACCACCAAAAGAACCGCCAGAAGCTGAAGGATCTAATCGTGTAAAATCAGAAGCTGATCTCGAAATTGTTGGTAAACTAGTTAATTCTTTTTTTCCAACACTTGTTTCTGCACCTGTTCTATCGTTATTAAAGGTTGAATTTCTTCCTCCAGTAATTACAATTTCACTTAATTGTTCACCTTCATTACTCATTTGTACATTTAAATCAAAGGTTTTACCTAAATCTAAATATACATCAGTATACTCAATTGATTTAAAACCAACATAACTAAAAGTTATAGTATATGGACCACCAACTCTTAAATTTGGTAAAGAAAATCTTCCTTCTTCTAGTGTAATAGTACCTG
>Ga0208305_10000485_pt1 | contig 19992 bp, 24 predicted proteins | sample ColrivemetaGS741_FD_187605 | JGI IMG/M metagenome (GOLD analysis project Ga0208305, IMG submission 187605) | Estuarine microbial communities from the Columbia River estuary - Flood tide ETM metaG S.741 (SPAdes) (version 2) | ecosystem: Environmental > Aquatic > Marine > Intertidal zone >... | reverse complement strand
TTTATAATACCTCATCGATTGAGAAACTTATGAGATGCTACTGAGAAACTTACCCTATAAAGCCAGTATCTCCTTTTTAAATGCTTCAAACTGCTGAGCGGTATTGTTGTCTTCCCAAGCAATTACCTTGTAACCAAAACCGTCTTTTTTGTTTCCGCTATTGCGTTCTAGCTTGTTGTAATCGTACAGCGTAGCTATATGGCGAGCAAAACTCGATGGACTGACTTTTAAATTCGCTCGCATTTGTTTTACGCTAAATTCAGTTAGTTGAAAATCTTTAGGATTTGACTTTTGTAATTCTCTTTTGATTTTAACCAGCGTACACGCTACATTAAATGGCAATTCTTTTTCTTGTTTAAACCAAATTTCTTGGAATAACTCAAACGCCATGAGCATAAATCTTGGCTCCACTTCAATCTGATGTACTGCGTTTTTAATAGTAATCTCGAGTTGTTTTTGGTGCACTAGTGTTATCAGGTTAACCATGTTGAGGTACTGAGTTATCAGTTTACTATCGTTAGTAAAAAACTGAGAAACATCTATTTGTTCTAGGTATGGATTGATAATTTTAATACTTTTTACCGCTCGAAATAAGCTTTGTAAAATGGTTTTACTCTGCAATACTTTGTTTTCATCCAATAGTCCCGCAAATCGCTTTATTTGATTAGTTGCGATGGTTTCTTTAATGGTGGTTGCGTTGCATATTGGTAATGCTAGTACATTATCACTTTGCATCAGTTCATGATATCCTTTACTAGTAGCACTAATGAAACTTAGATTACCGTTTACCGATTTATTACTGGCTCTATAACTTCCGTTTTCTGTATTTTCAGTTACTAATCTGTTTACCTGACCCTGTAAGATAAGTTCTGTAATTGCAGTGTTCTTTTTACCTAGAGTGTCAATCGTTGGTAATAATAAAACTTTGTTTTTCCAATAGTTCTCACTTGGTGCGTAATACAACACACTATCTGAAATCGAGGTTTTAAAGCGGTTAATCTCAAAAGGCAATACATTGCTAAAACTTTTGATTATCTCGCTGGATAGCTCGCTATTGCCTTGTAAAATACCGTGCATGACACTTGTTTGTTTACTGCTTAAACTAATTAGAAATAATTGTAATCCTGTTTTACTACACGGTACACCCGCATCTATTAAAAGCTCCTGAACCTCATCCAGTAGCGCATCTGATTTTAGTAACGCATCTACTTTTTTAAGTTCTTTACCAGCTAAAGGATTTATTGTTGGTGTTTCTTCTGTATAACTTCTTTTATCCTTTCGATAGGTTTCCAATCGTTCCACTAGGTCATAAACAAAATCCGCTATTGTGATGGTATCTATTTTTAACTTGATGCTGGCTTGTTTTATAAAGTGCTGGAGGTTGTTTTCGTTATACAAATCCACATTATTACGGTACACATCTTGTGCACTCATTTGCGGTCTTCTTGAAATCTTCAACATTACTTGAAACCTTGTTAAAATAATGGTGTTAATCCCACCAATAACCTCAGCTTGCAAGTTACCCGATTGGTATTTTAGAAAATTAGCGTCCGTTATATCCATTCCGTAGCTATTAAGCTTCGGGTCTTCCAGTTTTACGGTGGTAGCTGGGTCAAAGATGATTCTTGGGAAATCGATGACTTCTTCTTGGGTTTTATTTGTATCTTTGTTTTTCATAAATTACTTATTTAATTGCTAAATAGGTGCTAAGCTCAGTTTGCCGACTGGGCTTTTTTTATTCATTTCATTAATTTTTAGACATAGGAATTCCCCATCGGAAAAGTCCAATTTTTTTAATTTGTGAGATTTTGTTTTTGATTCCCCACTTTTAATGGGGTTTGGATGTCCTGACTTTATCTAATTACTCCACGAGGATAAAATATTTAATTGGATCACGCCAGCCTTTTTATATTTTTCTATTTCGTTGTACTAAAATGACTTTATAACTCAAGCTCAATTTTCATCCTTGCTTCATTACAAATTTACGACTTCTAAACCGCTTAAAAAAGGGGTGATTTTAAACTAGTTAATCTAAAGTTTTTTCAAGTTTACAGTTAGTTAATTCAACTTTTAACTAACTGTAAATAAGTAATTTATGATTTAATAGCAGTTAAAACAAGAATGGAATTTTAACAAAAATTTAACTTTTAAAAATATGTTTTTACTTAAAAAAAGAAGGTTTTAAATAATGTATTTTGTAGGAAATACATTTCAATTATTTTTCTAAAAAATCTTTTTTTTAGTTTATAGTCCAAAACACTAGAATTATTAAATACTCAAGTATAAGTTACTTATTTCTTGTTCACGAATCCCTAAATAAATTTTTGTTGTAGATACATTAGAATGGTTGAACAATTGAGACAGCAATAACAATGCTTGGTCAGAGTACTTATTTACCTCCCAAACTCTACGACCTAGGGTCTTACGCATGAAATGCGAACTGTATTGACCTTTAATTTTGTATTTGGCGCATATTTCTTTCAACTTACTATTAACGTATTGAGTGCTGAATGATTTGTCTCCAAAACGATTCACAAGCATCAAATCCTTTTCTTTAGCTTCCAGCTGAATAAACAAACGATTTAATATTTCTTGTAATTCTGGGTTAATAGTTACTTTACGTGTCTTTTTAGTTTTCTTTTCTACGATTGTAAAATAATCTTCATTTAAAACTTGATTCCAACGCAATTGAAGTAAATCTGAAATTCTTAACCCAATATAACTACCTGTAGCAATTAGCAACGCAAATTTATAATCGTTATCACGTTCTAGTTTTAATACTAGTGATTGCATTTTTTCCCATTCTAAAAAATCCGATGTTGTTTTTTGTCCTTTAAGTGCCATAATAAAATTTTTAAGTTTCACTTTTATTGATTTTACTACCTAAGTGAAAGTGGTTATTTCTTCATTTTTCGTAAAGCCTTGATTTCATTGACTTTAGCAGTTTTTTAATGTTTCACTTATAGTTAAAAGTGAAACTTACTCCACGAGGATAACCCTTTATTTGTTCCTGCGCCAGCTTTTTTAAAAATATTTTTATTTTTTTTTCACGCGGGAAGCCCCGTGAATATTGAGTTTATTAAAATATCAGGTTTTCCAAGTTTCTAAAAATCCATTTTTTGCCCCATGGGGGAATATTTATCAATAAAGATAAATATGGAAGATTTAAAAAATGAGGGAATTAATGTATTATCGTTATTCGATGGCGTTTGTTGTGCGAAATTGGCTTTAGAAAAAGCTGGAATAAAAGTTAATAAATATTATAGCAGCGAAATTGACAAAACAGCTTTAGCAATCCAAAATTACCACTACGGCAGCGACCCAAACTTTATTCAATTGGGCGATGTCAGAAACATAAACGGTCATGATTTAGCCGATGAAATCGACCTAATAATTTTCGGGAGTCCTTGCACCCAATTTTCAACTATTAACCCAAAAGACCGCTCGGGACTGCAAGGGCCAGATTCAAGTTTGTTTTATGAAGCTTTAAGAATTTTAAAAGGAATTTATGTTATGCAACCAAATAATAAAAGGTTGTTTTACTTAATGGAAAACGTAGCCAGCATGAGAAACGTGGACCGCGATAAAATTAGTGATGAATTTGTAAATATTTTTGACGAAACCAATTTATTGAAAATTGATTCTGCTTTGATATGTCCAGGGCATCGTAGGCGTTATTATTGGACTAATATCCCAAATGCAGATTTGCCTGAACCAAAAGATATAAAGTTTAAAGATATTTTAGAAAATGGTTATGTAGACCGAGATAAGGCTAATGTTATTTTAACAGGAAATGTCACCTTAACTAATGGAATAAACCGCCACTACAATATGAATATTGGTAACATAATTTTTAAGGACAAAGAATTTGCAGAATTACCAAATGAAGAAAAGCTTCTGCAATATCCAGCGATTTTAAAAGAATCAAATTATGTTGGTAAATCAGGAAGTTGTCCCAATGAATTGGATTTTCCAAATGGTTGTTATCGTCACCCATCAATAAAAGAGTATTCTCGAATCATGACAATTCCCGATGATTATATTGATGAGGTTCCAGGGGTTTCAAAGTCTGAAAAGCTTAGGGCAATTGGATTAGCTTTTTCAGTTGATGTTGTGGCGCATCTTTTAAAGAACTTAAATGATGTACTATAAAAAAAGAGGCTTTAAGCCTCTTTTTGTTTTTATTAAAGTAGAATATTAAGGATAAATTTTACTTGAAGGTAATCTAAAATTATTCAAACTCGTTTCTAAACCTAAGCTTACAGCTTTATCTTCATAAGTAAAAAACCAATAATTATCTAGTACATCATATTGCCCTCTTAAATGACTAACACTTGCATTCAAAACAAAACTTTTCCCATTACTAGTTGTTCCATTAAACTTAATTTTTTGAGTATAACTTGGCTTGTCTGTTACGACTTCACCATATTTATTGGTTCCAGTAGAGCCAGTAGTTTCTTCAACATCTCCAACCAATTCATAAGTACCCGTTGCAGTTAATGAATTTTTATAAAACCCATTATCTTTTTCTTCTTGAAAAGAATATTTAAAGGTTTTATTTTCATTCATTTTTAATGAAATTTTATAAACCAAAAGCCCTGTATCTCCACTGTCATCAACATTATCTGTTAATTCTGATGCGCAAAGGGTTTTTACAATATCTTCTTTAGAAGCATCCTTTAGTTCTGAGGTTCCATCTCCACTACCAAAAGCTAATAGAATAAAAATACTGCAAATAAAGGTCGAACCAATAAGCTTAAATAATTTGTTTTTGTTTGTCATTTTTTTTGTTTTTATAGTTGAAAATTAAAATACTCAAGATAAATGCAACTGAAGAAAAGATTAAGTCAGTAATATCAAATGTCCCTGGAAATAATTTGAAAAATTGGAGTAATTCAAATAGTGGACCCAACACTAAAGGAATGATTAACCAAACTTTTATTCCTTGAAATTTTTCATTGAAAAGAAATAATGCTGAAGTAAAAGAGTACACCCATAAACCATCAGGAAGCGAGTAATAAAACCACTCTGGAAAACTATTCTTAATATTAGAAGTAAACCCTCTAATTGTCAAAACAATGCTTAAAACATCAATCGAATCAAGCCATTTGAACATTATTAAAGTAGTACTTCTAAATAGGATGTAAATCAACCCACCAAGTAATATTGGGAATACTACATGTATCAAAACAAATACATTTTTTCTTTTTAGTATCGGATTTATTAACGTTTTCACTTTTTTAGTTTCCAAATAATTGAAAGCAAAAATAATAAAAAATAGGTTAGAAACAACCTGTCTTTTACAATTGGTTGTTTACGCTTACTTAAAGCTAATTTTCGGCTATGGAATCAAAACAAAAAAAAGAAGTAATACTTTTAGGTAAAAAAATTAAAGCATTGATCGTAGAAAAGAAATTAACCGTTATGAATGTAGCTCACGATGCTAATCTTGATGCTACAAACCTAAGGAAATACATAAGAGGTACTCAAGAAATGAAAGTTACAACACTAATAAGGGTTGCTTATGCTTTAAACGTTTCAACCGCTGAATTATTAGACGACTTAAAGCCTAAAAAAGGTAATTAGTTAAGCTTTCACGGCTTTAATTATAAATGCTTTTGGGAACAACAATTTAGCCATTTGAAATGCTGAAGCGGGGCTATAATTACCAATTGTTATTTCTCCCTTTTTACCATTAATCAAGAATGTTACAACATACTTATTCATTGTTGATTTAGTTTTTGTTTAATCCGATTTTTGAGTAGTTCAATGTCTTTTTTAAGTTTCAACACCTCCAAATCGTTTTGGTATTGCTTTCGCTTATGATATTGCTTTTCTAGTTGAATTTGCTTTGTTTTAAGCGAGATTTTATTCTGTAAATCTTGTATTTCCATTACTTATTTAAATTTTTTATTCATCAAGCTACTTGTAAGCTTGATTTATCCTTATTTTATTGACTTTAAAGCATCTTAAACAACCTCTAAGCGTGCTAGCACCATACATTATAAGTACCATTTTGTTACCATTAATAGCTCTAAATAGTACATACTTCTACTAAAAATTAGAAAAAAATTTATAAAATTTTTAAACGACATTCTGCTTGTTATTATACACTCAAACTTAATTCTAGCCATATATAAAAAAATACGGTAACACTCATTTTTAACTTTCATTTCAATATTAAATTATTTTAGTGGGGTAGGCCCTCATATTATATAAATAGTTTGATTTAGATGTAACACCCAATTTACCTTAAATTAACTATTACGGAATTTATGATTCTTTGTAATGCTAGTAAAATCAATACATAACAAAGAAAATATTAATAAATGGTACAGATAAGAGAAGAAGCTTTAGCCCAAGCATAGCTTGTCTTATCTGTACCATTCTAATAAATAACAACTGTTAACACTAATAGAATAAAGGGTTAACACATATTCATAAATCCCGCATTATTATTTTTCAAATTATTTTTCATAAATGTTTCCTTTTTTCGTGCTACCCATATATTATATGTAGAAAGGTTTAAAATCCAATTCTAAATATTGATTACATAGTAATCCTTGGTTGCTGGGGGAGTAATTACCTCCAGCTACTCTTACCAAGTAAACCAAAAGAGTAAAAATAACCAACCCTAGTAGTTGGACGAGTGAATAAGAGTATAACTTAATGAAAACAAGTAAAAATGAAAAAAGGTATGTTACGTTACCAATTATGGAGGTGATCCAAAAATCAAACTACAAAAGAAAAGATGATTTGTATTGTATAATCGATACGGTCTACAGAAGACAAATCTACTTTAAAACAGAATTACAAATGAATTATGGATTTATAGAAATCCCTAGAGCATCATTTCAAAAATTAATTCCAAAGCCTGAATACATTAAAAAAGCAATTGATTTTCTTATTGACAATGAAATCATTTTAATCAATGATTATTTTGTTAGAGGGATTTCAGCTAAAAAATACAAGATTAAAACCGAGTTTTTAGGAAACAAAGTAGCAGTTGAGATCATGGATAAAAATATTAATCAAAGAATAAAAAAAATAAAGCTTGATAAAAGAAAAATTCGCGTTAAAAACATGGAATTCGCCAAGTCCAAATATTATAAAAGTTTTAAAATTGACTTTAATGGTGCGATTAAAGCCATAATGAATAAGGCAATTGAAGAAATAAAAATAGTCTGTAAATCAATAAATTTTAATTTAAACAATAACCAAATTAAAGAAATTATTGATTGTAAAGGCGATTACATAAAAAATAGAAATATCATAAATCATTTGAAAATAGGGTTTCAACTAAACAATATTTTACACCGTTTAATGGTCCATCAACAACAAGTAAACGCTATTAACGACGGTTATTTATTCTTTAAAAGAAACAAGACAAATGGGCGTTTGGATACCAATTTAACATCATTGCCAAGCTACCTTAGAAAGTTCATTAAAAGCAATGAAAAGTTGTTTAATTTGGATATTAAAAACAGTCAACCTTATTTTCTTTATACCAAGCTTTTAAAGGAAGAAAGCATTAATTCTGATGAATTGGAGTTGTATGGTAAATTAGTTTTAAGCGGTACGCTTTATGAATATTTAGTTGAGGTTTTTGACGGTATTGCATTTGAAAAACTATATGAGTATGAAAAACCAATTAAAAGAAAAAAAGCGAAATTGAATTTGTTTAAAATTTTTTATTCTAAAATTGGATCATACATAAAAATTAAAGAACAGTTCAGTAGTAAATTTTCAACGATTATGGAATTTATAAATCAGACCAATTCTATTGAATATAATACACTAGCCATTCAGTTACAAGAAAGAGAATCAATAACTGTTTTAGATGTTATTATGGTTAAACTTCAAGAATTGGAGATTTTTCCGTTTACGATTCACGATTCATTTATCGTTACCGAGAGTGAATTACCAATAGTTAAAAAGGTGGTTTTAGATAGTTGTTTTGAGTTATTTGGTGTTGCTCCACAACTACATGAAGAAGCACTATTTGAGGTTGAAGACGAAAACGAAGATTTTGAGAATTTTTGTATGGGTGATTTATGTATATTGGAATAATTTAAAAGAAAAAATCCTAACAGTTGAGGTTAGGATTTCTTGTTTGTATATGATTCTCAAATAAATAGTTATTTTTTCTTTTTAAAAAAAACATCATTGTTATCCAATACAAAATAATACATCCCAGCTGTAGTGAAAAACCATAGTAGGTAACTTTCAAAATCTGTAGAATTTCTAACAAAAATTTCTCTATAAAGCCAATACCAAGCATAAATATTAAAAGATAGAATATAAATTCTCTTGACCAACAAAATTACTCTCGGTTCAAATTGCTTAAAATTATCATTAAAAGTATTTTTCATTTATATTCCATTTTTTATCAATTTAATTATTGATTCATAATACTTAAATTTATTCTCGTCTTTTATATTTACTGCAACAGTCTCAACACCATTTACTCTAAACATTTCTAATTTATTTTTAGAACTTTCTTCAAAATGTTTTGGATAAAAATATATAATTCTGTTTTCAATTTGGAATCTTTTTTCAACAATTGCTCTTGCTCTATAAGTAAGCAACCACCAAAGATGCATTTCAACAAAATCTAAATTAAGTCCAAAAATATAAACATCTTTAGTAAAAAAGAAATCAATCCAACTGTCAAAGTTTATATTATCTTCTCTAATCCTTTTAGATATTGGCAGAAACTCTTTATTGCTATATACTCCTTTTGTTCCAGTCGCAACATAATTCCTCATCTGTTGGAGATACCCACTATAATGTTCAAATCCTAGAGTAATTGATTTTGTTGCTGTTTCACTACCATGAATATGCCAAATTTTATGCTTTTCAGTTTGATGATAACGAAAAACACTATACAAGTTTTCTTTAACAACTCCTTTGTTAACACACTTCTTTTTTTCTAATCCAGCAGTTTTTTCAAATGATAAATCATAATTTGTAGTCATTACATCTGCTATTCCTAAATCAAGTATTTGCCTATGTAAATCATTTGGATTTAATTTTCTTGTTTGAGAAGAAATATATTTTTTTAATCTTGATTCAGATGTTCTATACTTTCTAGCTGAATTAAGATAAATTTCTTCATACAAAAGTGGAAAAGGTTTATCTTTCTTATTTAACTTATCAATTTTTGCATATTCAAGTAATCCTTCTATTAAATCATTCCACGAATATGTTTCAGTTGCATTATTAACATCGTTACCAATTAATAAGGCTTTATTTCTCATTATTATTTTTTTGGTGATGGTGTTGGTCTACTTGGTGGTGTTGGTCGGGGACCTGGTCTAACTGGCTGTTGATTTTCTTTAATAACTCTCGGCTCTTGCGGACGGGGTGGAGGCGGTGGTATTTTTTTATCGCTCATATAATTTGTGATTTTTATGTTGTAGATTTCTTCTTTTTCGTTATTAATGTAATTTATACTAAATATAACACTTGAAATAAATAAAAGTAAAATGCAATTTAGAATATGTATTTTGGAAGAATGCAAATATGCCGACTTCCTGTCATTATTAAAAACATTATTATCTATACATTGAATTAGTATCTCTTCAATATTATTTTCAACTAATTTATCTAATGTGATATTTTTTTTTAAATCTTTTTTATATTTTTTATAATATGGCTTTAGAGTATCATATTCTGTTTGAATAAATCTTGCATTTGGAAAAGATTTGTATTTATAACCTTTATAAAAATTATTATAAGATAAAAGCAAATAAGCAATACACGCTAACCAAAACAAAATAGATGCTACAATTAGGATAATAAATATAAGTTTTAGAATTTTACTACCACTAAAATAGTTATATTTACTTACTAAAAAATAAATCCCAGCAAGAACTCCAGTTAAAATTCCTATTGGAATATTTAAAGAATCATTTAAAGCCCCTTTCCTCTCTTCTTCTTTATAAAACCATTCTTTAAGTAATTCAATTTTATTCATTTATAACTTTATAAATTGCTAACAACTAAGTGCTAATTTAAGACTTTACACTAACTTTATTAATTTTTGAAAATGTACAATAATATATATTTAACGTATTTCTAACTAATCTTTCGGCTTATGTATGTGAGGTTTTAAACCAGGGTGTTTTGGCTTATTTGGTGGTGTCACTCGTCTTCTTTCATCTGGCGTACCATCTTCTTTTTTTGGTTTCGGTCCAGGTTTAATTGCTTGAATTTGTTCCATAATGTGTTTTTAAATTAATAATTATATTTAACAAAATAAATTAATGAATTTGGCATTTCCTTACGGAAAACCACAATTTCAAAAATAAACATTACAATCCTAATTATCAACCCGTATTTACACCTGTTTTCAAACCTACTTAATCCTTACAACCACCCACTCAAACCATGAACCAACAACCAGCACTATAGCTCCATTATAAGGCTATAACTTCATTTGAAATTATATTGTAGTTAATTTGGTTTTAAATTGCATTAGATGAGCTTAAAATGGCTTATGAATTGGTTATTTGGGTTTAAAGAAAAGACGAACCGTTAAGCTCGCCTTTTGTTTTCTATTTTTCTCCTTCTTCCAACAATTGTTTTCCTTTAACAACATCTTTATCAAGATAAACACCTTCTAAATAATGATTTCCTAGTATTCTTTTACACTCTTTATTGCCTTTTTCTGCTCCTTTTTTTAAATATTCTAAAGCAATTTCCCTTGTGGTTTTATCTAAATTTTCTAATTCAGAAACACCTATTTTATGGTCTTGACTTGTTAAAGCTTCATAAACATTAAGATAAGCTAAATGATATTCATACTTGTTTGCCATTATAATTGCTGAATATAGAATACCTTCTATTGGATAATCCATATAATAAGTATTAAGATTATAATATGCACTAGTATCTCCTTTGGTTAATGCAAGATTTTCGTAATAATCTCTATCAGATGAAGTTGTACTATTCATAGGGAAGTCTTTCTCTTTTTTATCACAACCAATAATTAACAATGATATGATTATACTTTTTAAAAAAAAATTTGATGATTTCATGATTAATTTTCTTTAGTTAATTTATCCATTAGACTTGGATTGTTAGTTGGTTTCCAGTCTCCTTGATAACTTCTTATTAATTCTCCATTTTTAAATACATTCCAGTTACCTGGTGTATCAGACCTACTATGGTCTTTTGCATCTGCTTTGTATTCATCATTTGCACCCGCATATTCAGCTTCATAAGTACCAACTGGGCCATTTTCTGAAAAATAGACTCTTTGGTCTGGAGCAATAACCTCTACATCTTTAAACTCTTCTGAACCTGATATTTTTTGCGCAAACGAATCTGCTTTATTAGAACCATCTGCTTTTTTCTCATTAGCCCCTGTTCTACAAGAGTATAAAACAACAGTCATTCCTTCACCACTTTCTTTATTCTTCCAATCATCACTATTTCTATTTAAAACAGCATTAAGTTGCTTTGCTGTTCTTATCTTTTCACCCCTAACATCATTTGACATACCTTTAGGACTTCCGTGACCTGTTACAGTAATCATTGTATTGCTATTAGGAATGTTTTTAGACCCATTAACAATTCTTTGGTCAGCTACTTTTTGTTGTTCTGTTGAAGCAGATTTAGTAGGATTTATCAATTGAACTTCTAAGCCTTCAAGTTCTCTACCGTCTATTACTCTATTTTCAGAAAAGTTATAATGTGATTGATGTGCGTATTTCTCACTTAATGGGTCAATACTCATAAATCTACCAATTGCGTAATCATAATTACGCCATTTAAAGCTATCCCAGTTAAGTCCTAGTTCATCTTGACGTTCTTGTCCTTGGTATTTATACTTGTAGGACTTCGTAAAACTACATTATACTACAAAAACCACCTCAACTTTTCACTAAATAAGAACGTTCCATCTACATTTTCCAACAAAACGAAATTAAGAGTAATCTTATTATTTTCCTAAAAAAAACAGATAGAAATTTCACTTATAACAAATAAAAAAGCCCACTTTTCAGTGGGCTTTCAATGTCTTTCACTTAGTTACGTTCCAATTAAGAAAGAGGCTTGACTAAGCATTACCGTACAAATGTACAAAACTATTTTCAAAAATATTGTAGATTTGGACTTTAATTTTTTAAAGTGATTTATTTTGCAATACCCAAAGTTTGAATTATACGTTTCAAAACCTAGAGTTGACAGGTATTTAACTGCTTGTGGTGGCTGTCAAGCTAGAACACAAGAATTATACCAAGCGAACCTAAAAATTGCAGAATCGTTCTATTCTGTACTTAACTTATTTGAGATATTCTTAAGAAACAGAATGAATATTGAACTTACAAATTATTTCGGAAGTCCTGATTGGATACTAAACGAAAAAAATGGATTTATGAATGATGTATCTCTTGAGCCATCGAAATATTTTCTTAAAACACAAGTTCTAACCGCTGAAAAAAGAGCAAAAGTTAGAAGAAAAACCATAACATCAGGAACGATAATTGCAGAGCAAAGCTTAGGTTTTTGGACGAGTCTTTTCGACACACACCATTACAGACTTTTATCAGGTAGTATAATCCATTGCTTTCCAAATAAGCCAAGTGATATTCAGAGAAAAGACATCAATCTTACTTTAGGTGAAATAAGAGAATTCCGCAATAGAATTTATCATAATGAACCAATTTGTTTTAACAATAACAAAATTGATTTTAGCGAAGCAATGCGAATCAAATCCGATATTTACAACGTTTTGAATTGGATGGATGTTGATTTGGCTGATTATACTGCAAAGTTTGATAGCATTGATGAAAATATTGCAGAAGCTTTAAAAATCTAATTTACAACGGAAAGAACTTATTTACTTTTTCCCTGAACTTTTAGAGGGTTTCAATGACGGTGTGTTACCTGGCGTGCTTTTATTATCACGTTGACGTTTGTCAGGTTTTCCTGTTGAGTCTGCTATTCTTTTTGGCCCTGTTTTTAAACCCATAATTTTAAAATTTTAGTTATAGTTCTTTCAAAGTTAATGAATTTAAATTGAAAACATCCAATTAAAATCAAAGCCTATCAAATTATTTTCGATAGGCTTTTTACTTGATTTTCATCTCTTACTTTTTAAAAGAAATTATTAAACTTTTCAGGGTTATACTTATTGAAAATTGACTTTGCCAATTCCATTTGACTCTTCACATCATATTTATCTGGGATTGTTTTGGTAAAAGGAAATTCAATGTAATTTTCCAAATAAATCTGACCACCATAGTATGAATCATAAAGAGCAACACAAATCGGGTCACATTTAATCAGTTTATCAGTTTTTTTTCCATTTTTCCTAACTGGAAGTGGCTCATCGTAAGAACAAAACTCTAAATTCCTCATAAAGTTAATTTCTTCATCTGTAAGTTTTAAATTTTTTCTTAATGCATTTTCATTAAGCGCATTTACCCTTAATAATGTTGGTAAAGCATAAAACGTGTAATCTACTTTTTCTCTCATATTTATAAAATTTAAATTAATACTTGTTTATATTGGGAAATATCTATTTATCAATTCCCTTTCATTATTAGAATCTACTTTGATATATTTTTCTGTAGTGCTAGGCCATCTATGACCTGCTAATTCTTGAACCTTTTCCAATCTGTATTTCTTTTCATTCAACCAATTGGATATTACACTCATTCGGATTGTTCTTGGATTAAGATTTTTATCTTGAAACAATGGTTTTAAAGGCTGTATCATTGCATGAATTCCATCTACTGAAATAGGTTTTCCGAGCTTGTTTAATATTAATTTTTCAGACTTACACATCAACATTTTAGGTCTGTCTTCATTAATGTAGTTCGAAAAGAGAATCATTTGTTTACTGAATAATTCTAATGTTCTTCTTTTTAGATTAGGTGATGATTTGATATAAATTGTTCCTGCTTCCAAATTAATATCCTGAACTTCTAATTGAATTATCTCATTACTTGTTAATCCTTGATAAATCAACAAGGATAAAATCACATTGTTTCTAATATCCAAATGTTTGTATCTGTTTTCTCTAGTCATTAATAATTGAAGTTCCTCACTATTGAATAAATCTTGAAATTGAATAGCTGAATTTCTACTTATTTTTATGTTTATTTTTTTACAAGGGTGATCGCTTCTATACCCAGTAAAAACTAAATAATCATAATACTTTTTGAGTGCTGAAAGAATAGACACCCGATATTGTTCATTTGAATATTCTTTGCTAATCTCATCCATATACTTAATCATATCTTGAAACTTATATCTTTTAGCTTTTGGATTGGTCTTTAAAAAGTGCTCTATTGAAAACAAATAACTCTTTGTGGTTTGAGTCGACAATCTCTCTTTCAAATAGTTTTCTAAAGTTATTTTTGTCATACGGTAGTTTTAAAATTTAATATTGATTTTCTCTTTTTATTCTTAATTGCATAGATGTAAGTAGTATTTAATTCCGCATGCCCTAAAAAGCGTTTTATAAACTCAAATCCTGCATTGTTTTCCGCTAAATGATTCGCAATACTATGTCTTAAACAATGAAGTGTTATATCTCTTTTTATGAGTTCATAATTATTAGATTGCTCAATAATTTTCTTCAATAAATCATTTAACGATTCTCCACTCATTCGTTTACCTCTTGTATTGACAAACAAAGATTCTTCTAATTGATTCTTTCCTTGTAGCTTTTGATAACGTTCTTCAATTATATAATTCTTAATATGTTTTAAAACAGAATCACTCATTGGAACCTCTCTACGTTTTGCATTTTTACCTTTTCTAACAATTAACATTCCACTGGTTAGTTGAATGTCTTTTGTATCTAACATTTCTATTTCAGAACGCCTTAAACCACATCCGTAAGCAATTGAAAGCAATGCTTTTTCTTGCAAAGATTCACAATAATCATAAAGCATTTTAACTTCATCTATACTCAAAATATTTCTTGGTGTTTGAACTGAACCGCTATGACTTGGAATGTAAAAACCTCTTTTAATAGTTTGACTTTCTAATAGGTTTAGCATGAAGACCCCTAATACAAAAAGATGAAATTTAATGGTCTTATCGGCTAGAGTTCCTTCGCCTCGTTGTTTGGGTCTAGTAATCAAATATTCGTAATAGCTAATCATTTCTTTTCCTGTTACTTTTTCAATTGAAACTATTCCCGATTCTTCTAACCAAACAATAAATTCTAAAACTACACTTTGGTACATTGTTTGGTTTTTTCCTTGTTTAAACCCTTTAACCCTAACATAGCTGTCAAAATAATTATACAAGTTTTTATAAATTGAATTTTGAATTATTTTCTTCATTTTATTGTTTTTAAGTTTTGTGTTGAAAAACTTTCCTTATATGTACTTTCTAAAACACGGAACACCAGCGTCATATAGTCAATATTTATAGGTACTCTGGTGTTCTTTTTGTGGTTTTATAGTGTTTCTAGTTGTTTGTTTAAATCTTCTTTAATTTTAGCTTTCATCTTCTCTAAATTATCCCAATGTGCTACCATAAATTTAAACCCCCTATTGGCTGAACCCTCTGCAATTCGAATGTGTTCTAACTTTTGAAGAATCTCTATTTTCTTAAAAGAAGTTGTTTTACTAACGTTCAAAGCGTCTCTAATCTCTTTAGCTGTAAATCGATGTGTAGTTCCGTTGGCTTGAGATTTTACATACCCTTTTAATTGTTCAAAAAATTGTCTAGTACTTTTATCTAGTTCATCGACCTTTAAAAAGATTGAATTAAAAAATATTTCAACTGCTATTTCAACATCTTGCTTTGTAGTTATCAAACGCCCCTTATTATCGGTCTTTCTTTGAAACTGATGCAATAATGTAATTTGAGTAATAAAGCTCTGAAAATGGCTATTTAAACGTCTTAACATCTTTGCTTCAATTGGCAAACTAATTCTATCGGCATAGGGGTTTACAACTTCATACGTTTTTAAAACCCGCATAACATTTCTAAGCAATTGTCTGGCTTGTTCTTCATTACTTTTGTCGCTTATTCCAGCAATTTTCATATTTTGAGCTTTAATTATTCTCAATGTTTGCTCATGGGATTCATCAACTCCCAAAACAATGGAACGGCTCATATTATCGAAATAAACTTCTGCTTGGGTTGTAGCAGTTAGACTAGCAAAATGCGCATTAACTCTTTTAATTTTTCCTTTGATATTCCCAAACGCATCTTTAACTACAGTTGAGCTACTTAAAAATTTAGCGGATTGCATTTCACGAAACGCTAGTTGTGCCTCTTCTTCAAGTCCATCAAAATCTTGTATCAAAATGAGTTTATTAACCAACTCTTTTTCTCTATAATGGTACAACGATTTACTAGTAATTCTAGTCATGTTAAGAACATCTTCTTGGGGCATACATTCTGAAATCGCATTGATAAGGTGTGATTTTCCTTCTCCACTTGCTCCATTAACTAAACCGTGTAGTAAATTGGGCATTTTATAAGATGATGCAATAACAAACAAAGTCTTTCTATTGTCTTCTTCTCCAACAATTCCACTTTGTCCTAAAAGACTATCTATATTCTGAATTAACTTTGGGTTTGAAAGAAATTCAATTGCTTTTTCTTCTGCTTTTGGGGTTAATTCTTTTTCAGAATACAAATCCGTTATTGGATTAAATTCTTCATCAAACTTTTGTTCTCTGTAATCGTCTAATAAATCTGCTAATTTTAGTAAATCAACTTCTAATAAATTAGCATCTAAACCCTGTTTTTCATTTAATTCACGACATTGGTTTTGAACATTTACAAAATCCGCTAAATCTATTTTTAACCGATGCTTTTTTTGATTTTCTCTTTCAATAATATGAAGAGCAATTCGTAAATTACCAAAATCCATTGGTAGTGTTCCAATTACATAATACGTTGCAATTTTTCCTTTATAAGCAATCTTAAAATCATTAATAATTTCCAATTTACTTTCAGATTCGTTGGTAGGGTTTTCTAATAATTCTGAAATTCCTTGTGATCCATAGTTCAACCACATATCATTCATAGAATGTCCGTCAGGTATTTGAATCGTTGAAATCAACAACTCTGGTCTTAAACTTTGCATGATCTCTTTCATAATCTTAACGTTTTATAATAATAATTTCCTCTAACTCATGTAATGACTTAATAATTTCCAAGTGCTGAGGTAGCAATTCTCCATCTTGTAAGGCTATGACCGATTCTCTATTTTCTAGGACCTTAGACTGTAATAAACTCGCACAATCCACAACCGTTGGAATGATATAAAGTTTTTTTGTTAATGGATTTGGATAACTTGGGTAAATACCATCTTTGTTAAGATATTCATCTCGTTGGGTATCCATATCAAAGCGAATAGCAAAGAAATTAACTATTTCATTTTGTTGGTTAACAAGTGGAAACACTACACTATATCTTGCAAAAACGGTATAAGCTATCATACCTTCTTTACTTACTCCAGCTTTACTCTTTTTAATGACTTTTAAGCTCTCGTAATTTACTTTTAACTCTTGGCTAATGTTATGATGAAACTGACCTGAATTGAATCCAATTCTCAAATCGGAATAGTCCAGTCCTAAAGTTTTAAGATATGCTTTTGGTTTAGTCGCCTTTGGCATTCTTAGACCGATTTCAAATGAGTTGAATAATGTTTCCAGCGTTTCCATAAGCAATTATTTTTTAGTTAAACTTTAGTTTTTAGACATAGGTATTCTGCTTCGGGTATTGCACCGAATTTTTCTGCTGAAAACCAGCTAATTATTAAATTTTGATTTTTCGAAAGAATACAATTCTTTCATGTTGTTATTAGTAACCTTGTTACTTAATTCCACGAGGATAGATGGAAAAATTGAAATACACCAGCCTTTTATTAATTTTCTATTCCGTTGTACTAAAAAAGACTTATAAATTCCAAGTACAATTCTATCGTTCTTGTCTTAACAAATTTACGACTTCTATATCGCTAAAAAAAGGCGATTTTTTAAACTAGTTTATTTAAACTCAAAATTTTTAAATAAACTAGTTTAAAACTTAACTGCTTTAAAACGAAGTGTTTAAAATGTTTTGAGAATAAAACAAAAATTGAAGTTTAACATAAGTTTAGTATTTAAAAAATGTGTTTTAGACATGTAAATCTAGGTTTTGTTTTAAAATAAATAAGAAATTTATTACAGATTTGGTTTTAAATACTGATGTGTCGTTTAAATAAACGCAAAACACTCGTTGAATTATGTAATTTTCCGTTTGCTGTTCCAAAGTTTAGGTCATTCAATTTGTTTGCAATTTTATCATAACTATATCCTTTAGTTCTATACTCAATTATTAAGGCGGTTGATTGTATGTTAGCTTTATTATTAATCGCTTTTTGTTTAATAACTTCTAATCCTTTCTTCTTTGCTTCTTCTGTTAGGTTTTTCGGTGATCCTAATTTAAAGCCTTGTTTCTTTTTTTCTGCCAATGCATTTTTAGTTCTTTCAGATATTAATTTAGCTTCCATCTCGGCAAGAGCAGCGTATAGATGTATAGTAAAATTGGTGGCTTGCGGTAAATCACAAGCAACAAATTCAACACCAGTCTCCATAAGTGAAGAAACAAAATAAACATTACGAGCTAATCTATCGATTTTTGCTATTACTAGAACTGCATTGTTCTTTTTAGCAAAATCAATCGCTTTATAAATTTCAGTTCTTTTACGTTTTGCTGTACCTGTTTCAATTTCTGTAAAACTCTCCAGTAATATTCCTTTATTGTTCTCAATATAATTATTTACCATTGTTTTTTGAGATTCAAGTCCTAATCCTGACTTTCCTTGTTCGAGTGTGCTAACACGAAAATAACCAACATATTTTTTCATAATCCTATCTTTTTAATGTTTTCCAGCAAACTCAAAACGAGTGTTTGGAATCCGCTGTACTCCACGAGTGTACAAGGAAATATTTTCTCGTGCCAGCTTTTTGTGTGTTTTTTTTCAATTTTATGAAAAATAAAAAGCCCTACTAAAAAGTAAGGCTTAAATTCAATTATTGATTCCAATTTATTTTCCTTCAATAAAATCTATTACATCAACTAACATATCACAATAACAACCTTCAACAGTTTTAACTAGGTCCCTGTTTTGATTATAGAAATAGATAGTATAATCATCAACCCATCTTAAACCTACTTTTACCCAACCTTGATGAACTAATCCATTTACCATAAAGCTCAATCCACCTTGAAATTCTTTAGATTCTGATATTGCAGCAAAATTAGTTGCTCCCCAAGCCATTAAAGCAGAACGGTCTGCATATTTGATTTGGTTTAAAATTGTTCTTGCGATTTCCATTGTTTTAGTTTTCATATTTAATAGTTTTTATTAGTGTACACCACGAGTGTACAAGGAATTTTGTTCCCGCGCCAGCTTTTTTAAAATTATTTTTATTTTTTTTTCACACGGTAAGCCCCGTGAATATTGAGATTATAAAAACAATAAATTTCCAAAACTTCTAAAATATGACTTTTCTCCCATGGGGAAATATTTATCAATAAAGATAAATATGATAGATTTTAAAAAAGATGGTATTACGGTACTTTCTCTATTTGATGGCGTTTCTTGTGCCAAATTAGCTTTGGAAAAAGCAGGAATAAAAGTAAATAAATATTATAGCAGCGAAATTGACAAAACGGCTTTAGCTATCCAAAATTATCATTACGGAAACGACCCAAGCTTTATTCAGTTGGGGGATGTTAGAAACATAAACGGACATGATCTGGCTGATGAAGTTGATTTGATTGTATTTGGATCACCTTGCACTCAATTCTCTAGTATTAACCCAAAAGACCGTTCTGGGCTTCAAGGACCAGACTCAAGCCTATTTTATGAAGCTATAAGGATTTTAAAAGGAATTTATGTAATGCAACCCAATCATAAAAAATTGTTTTACCTAATGGAAAATGTGGCTAGTATGCGAAACATTGACAGGGATAAAATAACTAATGAATTTGTAAATATTTTTGATGAAGCTAATT
>Ga0208305_10000473_pt1 | contig 20533 bp, 32 predicted proteins | sample ColrivemetaGS741_FD_187605 | JGI IMG/M metagenome (GOLD analysis project Ga0208305, IMG submission 187605) | Estuarine microbial communities from the Columbia River estuary - Flood tide ETM metaG S.741 (SPAdes) (version 2) | ecosystem: Environmental > Aquatic > Marine > Intertidal zone >... | reverse complement strand
GTTTGTCTCCTTTATTAAAAGCTAGTAAGGTCGTCGGTTAATAAAGTATCAGCCATTCCGCCACCAACTGTACCGCCGAGTATAGGATTAACCATAGCACCGCCACCACCGGAAGAAGTACCCCCGCCACCGAACATATCACCAATAACAGGTAGACCAGAAAGATAGTCCTGCGCGCCCTCAAAAATACCACTAAACAAACCACTTTGTCCAGAAGCTAAACTGGGCTGGCCTAACGCAGCCGCTGCTATCTGCTCCTGTAGTGTAGCTTCTCTGCCTAACACGCTATCAAGCAAGGAACGCTGCTGTTGTAGTCTCAACTGGTTTGCTAAGTCTTCAGCTTGTAAACGTGTCTCCGAAGCTCTACCACCTAACTGAGCGAGGTACTGTGCGCCAGTCAGCTGCCCACCAGTAGCAAGCTCGGCAGGAGTAGCTGCGGCACCAAAGAGTCCGAGAGCCTGTTGTTGTGGCATATAACCAGCACCTAACAAACCAGTAGCTCCTGCAAGTGATTGCTGTTGTTCAGCTAATGCTTGCTGTCTAGCACCTAAACTAGCTCGTGACATAGCTTCCTGTCGTGCAGTCTCCTGTGCCAGTAACTCAGGAGAAGCACCACCGTAAGCGGCGGAGGAAAGACCTAAGCGACCTTGGGATAGCATACGCTCTTCCAACGCTAGACGCTGACGTTCCTCTTCAGGACGCTGTGTAGCTCGAATCTGTTCAAAGATAGCAGCTTGCTGTGCCGCAGGGTCTTGCCCTACCTGACCAAACAAACCCGCTGCTTGTCCCATTAGCTGGCTTTGTAGAGCCTGCTGCTCAGGAGACAAACCAACGGTTAAACCCCCTTCAGGTGTTGCCGAGACATCAGCTAAAGTACCTGTGACTGTGTAGGGTTTAAACTGAGTAGCTTCCCCTACCTGTCCTGCAAGCCCTGTAAGAGCTGCCTGCTGCTCACGACCTAGCTGTTGAACGTCTTGGATGTTCTCACGTCCTAGGTAGTAATCAGCACCGGCTCTAGCTGCGTCAGTTAAATCAAATAAACTCATTATATTAGTCTCCCTAATAGAGCATGTATGTCAATTTTTTGAATAGAGAACTGAGCATCATTAATCTCAGCTTCAAGGCCAATCGTCACTACCTCACCGCTACCACTGGTGTTTACCTTCGGAGTGTTGATAAGAATAGATGAAGTGTATTCACCAGTAGTGTTGTACTCAGCAATGCCGTACTCGGCTAGAGTTCCTGTACCAAAGATAAATGCTTGTTTGGTATAATTTTGCGCATAGTCATAGCCCCAGTTAAGAGTTGTGGGCGTGCTTTGACCACCGATAATAGTTAAGTTAAACTTCTTCAAGAACTTTAGGTTGGACGTATTGCCAAAGTCCAAAGGATTACTAAAGTAACGCATCTCGTACTTCTCAGTCCCATCTAAGTAGCCACTGTACTTTACAATACCGCTGTCTTTACCTATGTAAACAGTACCGTCTTCAAGAACAGTAAACGACAAAGGGTAGAGGCTTGACCAAGTAGTAGCGCGCTGAGAACCATCCTCTAGTGGTGTTCTCATATCAAAACAATATGCAGTGTTGCTGTCAGGAAGTGTCAACACATAGAAAGCATTGTCAGAACTATACATAGACTTTATAGGATTACTTTGTAAAACTACTAATGACATTAAATCAGTACGTACATTCTTACTGATGTCGCGCATAGGTAGGGACTTTTCTTGTATAACCCTTTCGAAACTACGTACACCTGAATTAGACAAAAAGAGAATGTCTTTGCCTGTGTGCTGTACTGAGTCACGAGCGATACAACCAACGCCCTCTACAGTGTCTACAAGGGTCATAGAGGCCGGAGAAGTAGCACCGGAGTACACCAGTATAGACTTCTTGCCAAAGATGATTAGAAAGCCATTGTGAGCTGCTAAGGCTGTTATCTCATCAAAGCCCGTAGGCCATACAGTCGTGACGTCTAACGAACCTGAAGTACCGCCTGACCAGTGATGTCCATTTAACAAATCAGACCAGTATACTGTGTGCTTATTACCAGTAACATCAGCCGCCCAAAGTCTACCGTAAGCTGCTAAAACTTCATTAGCCTCTGGTGGTGTACCTGTCGCGTGTGTGTGTGCTGAGTGTTCTTCCAATACAAAAGAACCCTCGTGGTCGCTGCCAAGCACGTACTCATGGTCTCGTTGGAACAAATACACATGGTCGTTTAGAGTCACAACTTTCCAGTTGTTAGCTGTGGGAGTGTAACCTGCGGGTGTCGCGTCCGTTAGTGTTGTAGTCCCTGTAAATATTTTGTTGTTACCTGCTGACAGTATATATTTATCGCCGGAAGAATCAATGTATTCGTACACTGTTTCAATACCACGGCTAGTCCCTAGTACGGAGGAACCGTTGGTACTGACTTCCTCCCAGCCTTCTCTTGCACCGATACGACCCAACTTGTCAATAACACAGTTGTCTGCGATAGACGCAAACGAAGGATTACCACCAATAGGTGAATCCTCTGTGTTAAGGCCATAGAATCCCGGCGCTGCTACTGTAATGTTCTGTAATTGTTGAGCCATTATGAATACCAGATAGTTTCTTCGGGGTGTTTGGCTGAGTCATAAGCAATGGCGTCGGACAAAGAGACATCAGCCAGAGCAAACAATTCAGCGGCGCTTGTTCCACCAGTTTCTCCACGCTCCCTAGCACCCAACGCTGTAGCCAGTTGAGTCACCGGCAAAGAGGGAACTGTGAGCTTGTCAGTATCTTCAGTAAAGTCAGCAGTACGTACAGCAGAGTTAAATGTCAAGGTGTACGCTTTGTCTGGGTTAGGATAAATCTCAACAGTGTCATCACCATTAGTGTCTACACCTTTGAAGCAATAGTACTGAGGCTTGCCCGACGGTGGAGGAGTTACTAAGTTAGCATTATCCATCCAAGCAGCACCACGGTATTGTACAAAGTTCTTAGAAGTCTCATCAACAACGTTAAAGACCTTCAAGTTAGTGCCTGAGCCTGTCAAAGAATATGTAGTAGTGTCAGCAACAAGAGACACAGGAAGCTCGGTACGCAATGCAGTCCAGTCGTAAGCGTCCTCTACAGTTCTTTTTGCATCATTAACAAACTCTCCTATCAGTTTAGAGTAGCTGTTCTGTGCTACAGTGCTTACCTCCTCCTCGCGGAGCCGACGCAGTACACTGTTTACTATCTGTAAGTATGTCATTAATTAAACCCTTCTTCCTGTTAATAAACCCTGCGGTCTACGTTGTGTTGCTTGTGTTGGTTGTAAAAACTGTCCTAGTATGTTTGTTTGTGGTAACACAGGTGCCGTTGGGACTTGAGCAACTGGCATTAGAGGCTGTTGTCCTAGCCTTTGTATCTGTGGAGCTGCTGTTATTTCTGTTTCAAACTGCAACATATCCTTAAACAAAGTATCCGTAGTTCTTGTGCCTGCTCGCGGTGAAGCCATAAACGAAGGCATGGTTATTTGTGGTAAGTTAAGATTAATATTAGGTAAGTCTATGCTAGGCAAGTCTACGCTTGGTAAGTCTACTTCAGGTATAGCATCAACTACTGTCTCTACGACATCACCTACAACTTGCCCTGCGTCCTCAACTACATCACCAACAACCTGCGCTACGTCCTCTACAGCCGCTCCTGTGTCCTGAGCTACGTCTTCAATAATATCACCAGCTGACTGTCCTATGTCTTCCAGAACGTCTCCTGTGACCTGTAGAGCGTCTTCTCCTGCCTGTAATGCTGGGTCTACAAACTCTTCACCTATGTAGTCTAAAACATCGTCTACGGGGTCTACAACACCTTCTTCAACAGCATCGCCTATGACCTGTGCAACGTCTTCCACTACATCACCAGTCGTCTGAACTACGTCTTCCGCAACGTCTCCGATGGTTTGTGCAACAGGGTCTACAATCTCTTCACCCACAAAGTCTAAGACATCATCTACAGGGTCTACAACGTAGTCTTCAATAACGTCCCCTACTTCCTGTGCTACATCTTCAGCAGCCTGTATAGCAGGGTCTACGAACTCAGAACCTACGTAGTCAAGAGCATCATCTATCGGGTCAATAATAACATCTTCGACTACTGCCGCGATAGGTTCTACCGCTTGAAGGATAGGGTCAACTACCTCACTACCGAGTAAGTCTAGTATGTCGTCCGCTGGGTCAATGATAACATCCTCGACTACATCGCCAACTACTTGGGCTACGTCTTCGACACCATCAAAGATAGGCTCTAAAGCGTCTCCTACGTTCTGTACTACTTCCACGATAGGGTCTAAAACGGAAGAAAGGTCACCGACAGCTATATCAGGAACACCTCCGAAACCACCACCCTCAGTTATGTATTCTATTAAACCATCTTCCAAAGACTCTTGTAAGTTACCGCCTGACACCGCTGTTTCTAAGGCTGCTATTGTTCCTTCAATAAAGTCAGGGTCGTTAGCAAGTTCAGTCGGGATACCGATAGCTTCCAAGTTATCAGTAATCAAATTGTTACCACCAACTGCTAAAGCAGCACTCAGTGGGTCTTGGTTACCTATTGCCTCAATCAGCTGTGTTGTTTGACCATGAGTAAAATTACCCAAGCCAGTTCCCGGTACAATAATCTCTTGTCCTGTGGCTGGGTCTATCGTTGTTGCATTGGGAGCAATAATACCTGCTTGTTCCAAACCACCAATAACCAGATTAGCGTAATCAGAACCGTGTAGTGTTTCACCTGATGCTAAACGAATAGCAGAGTAAAGCTGTTCTGATTTACCACCTGTTGCTATGGCAGCAGCAGTACGTGCCATAGGAACAATAACACCGTCACGCGCCTTTACCCAACTAGAGCTAGTATCTGCGCTTTCGTCGTTGGTGCTTCCTAACGCCCTTAAAAAGTTTTCATCATCAGACGCTAAATAATGCTCAGAGGTTGCTCTGTGTTCTTGGTCAGGAAAAAGTACTACTTCCCTTGCGAAGAATAAAGCATCATCACTGTCAGTAAAATTAGTTGGCACTTCATACAGTTTATTGTTCTGTACAAAATAAGTTTTGTTTTCATCAAAAGTATCAGAAGCATTTGTTGTTAAAATCTGAGCAGATAACTTTAAGTATTCTTCTCTAGGTAAAGACTCTTCATCATATAATTGATGTAAAAAAGACAGCTGAGAGCCAGTATCAGCAGCGTCATAAGCTTCTCTGAAAGCTGCTTCATCTTCTTTATATAGAGAATAAAGCTGGCTTCTGTTTTCTTGGTTCTGTTCTGTAAGCAGTTGTTGATATTCAGTATTAAACTTAATGGGGTCTGCTAAGGTTTCTTCGTCAAAGTCTGCTCTTGTTTTGCCTATATTGGCTAACATATCTTCCTGTAACTGAACACCAAAACTTTCTAGTCTTTCTTCTGTTACACCCTCGCCGAGAGTAGTTTCGGGTTCAAACATTTGATTTAGACCCGACAAGTCCAAATTAAAAGTAAAATCACTATCAGCTAAAGCGTCTAAATCTACAAGAGGGACAAAGGGGTCAGCTTCCTCGTCAAACGAACTGGCAAGGCTAACAACTTCTTCGGCACCCACAGGCTGTATTGTGTAGTCAGGTGTAGTTTTTTGTTTAGCTTCCCACGCTGCTAAGTCTTCTCTGTAGTAACGACTTCTACTACCGCCACGATAGCGACTTGGGTCTGGTTTAGGTAGTGCCATTCTTTACCCCTTTAGTTTTCTCTACGGTACGTAACGCACCCAATCCTAGCATACCCATAAGAACTGGCATCATGGTTGACAAGTCTATAAGGGGAATGCTGACTGTAGAATCGGTAAGAGCCAGCGCAAAATTTGCCATCGGTATAACCAAGAAGTTACTCGCCATAGAAAGCACGCATACCCAGCCGACAGCCGGACGCCAACCTGCGACAAATAAGTTTTTATGCCCTGCTTCAGCTTTGTTTACCTCTATCTGTGCCATTGCACTTTCGTGTGCATGTCTCTGCGCCATTGTTGCAATTTCATGCGCTATCTTTTGCTTGACGTCAGCATCAGGTATAAACTTATCCAGTATGCTCGTTACGGGCTGTATTAAAGATTTAAGTATACTCATATTATACACTATTTAGTCTTGTTTGTCAAGTAGTTTTTTACCGTGTACTAGCTGTTGTACTGTGTCTGACTCGTATATTCTAATACCCAACCAAACGATTGTAAATATAGAGGCGACTGGTGGTAGCCAAGCGGCTAACGCTAGTATACCTGTGGAGGCTGCGGCTATGTCTACAACTTCTTTTGTTTCTTCAACCATGTTTAAATCCTTTAAAGGCTCGCTAAGTAAATGATTAAGTATATCAAAACAGGAAGCCCCGCTAACGCTATACCCATTATGGTAACAAACTGTTTGATTAACTTTAAGTTCTCACGTCTCTTAGCCGCTGCAAGACGTTCTTCCTTTTCTCTGTTCCTACGACACTCTGCTTGGTAATTCAGCCAGTCGGTATACATATCAGGACGACCGGCGTATACCATGTAATCCTTCAGCCAAACCTCTTGCTCTTTAATCTTCTCAAGAGCCATGAATGCGTCTAAGTCACTCTTGCCCTTAGACGCTACACGTTTTGCTATTGCACTTTTATTGTTAAAATACTTAGTAGCCGCTTCAGAGCAGTCATACAATTCCTTACCATTACTAATGGCAATCTTAATGACTTTAAAGGCTGCGTTCGCTGCTGCGATTTCGGCGAGCATTTAGTCACTCAGACGCTGTGCGGATGTCTTTAGCAATGCCTTCTACCAGAGTAGCAGAACCAGCACCAACACCTTTTGCAGTGCCTACTACCATGTCTTGTGCAGAATCAACAGTTGAGTTGACAATCTGCTGTGAACCGTCAATAGCACCGTTAAAAGTGTTGCAGCCAGCAAGTACGAAAAGTGTCGCGATTAGTAATGTTTTCATGTTATATCCTCGTGGTTGAATTAAGGCGCTGTAGGCCAAGTAATGTCAGTTGGAAATCCTGCTTGTTCCGATATGTCACGTAGCTCTGTGCGGTAAGTAGCCCAAGAAGCCTTTGTGTTGTCGTCTAAAGGACTGTCGGGCATCTGCGTCCAGTCACATTGGGTCAGTAGCTCATCACGCTCATAACGCACGCTTTTAGCTTCTGAGGCTATTTCGTCTGCTGTCTTGTCCCGTACAACCCAAGGCAGTGTCCATACACCTTCTACAAGCACAGGCGCTGAAGCGTGGTCTGCGGTTTGAGTATGTGTTAAGGTTGGGTCTTCTGCACGAACTACAGAATAAACTCCGTATTCTTCTAACAAAGATTCAGAAGGTTTTGCAGGAAAAGACGTGTTAGGGTTGTCTTCCTTTAGCTTCCTAACGTTATAGGGAAACTCTTGTATTTCATTGTTTAATGTTTTAACGTACATAAAAAATCCTTTAAACTTTATTGTATATATTTAAAATTCCGCCATCATTGCTAGCGCCTAAAGCTGTAGAACCTTCTGCTGTCATTGCACCCGAAGGGGTATAGCTAACTACGTGAATACGATTACCTGAGTTAAGTCTGGCTTTAAGATATACTAGTTTTTTAAAAGTATCAATGGCAATAGTTTGCTCTGTACCGCTGCCACCATAACCAGTTAAAGTGCTTTTAAGTACCATGTTTGAAGGGTCACTAATATCAATACAGTTTATAGCACCGCCTACACAATATACAAAAGCTAAGTTTCGGTAGGTGTCTAATTCTACAGTATAAGCATTATTTAAATTAGTAGCATCCGTAACATTGTCTAATATAGCTAAATTTGAAGTATCGCTAATATCTACTGAAACAAGCTTATCTGCTGTATAGTTACAAACATACAAAACCTCATTAGCTACATCAACAACCATGCCACGCGCACCGCCGAAATTGGTATTAAAATAGTTATCCAGCTCAACAATACCGCTACCTGCTAAATCTGAAACATCGTATGCATAAATTCTGTTAGCTGTTGTAGAATACAATACTTGATTTGTTTCGTCTATTGTTGTTCCGTATCTATTAGAATTACCGTCTGTTCCTAAATCAAAAAACGTGCCTAACGTAGGGCTAGATATTGTACTGTAATCTAAAACTTGTATTGTTTTACCGCTTCTTGCGGTGGGTGTGGAGGCGGATGTTACGAAACAAACTTCGTTTGCGGAATCTACGGCTATTTCACTTCTAGGATTATTTATATAGGCAATATTGTCATAACTACCGTTTACAGAAAAACTTGAAGGGTTGCTTGCATCTGTAAACACAATTTTATCGGTAATAGCGTTAGAGCAAATACCAATTAAATTTGTTTTATCAAACCCCGCTGCGTTGAAACTGGGGTCATTAAAACCAGATTCATTATTAATTGCAGAAACTTGGGTTATGCCTAGGGGGTCAGTAAGGTCTAAAGTAGTAGCTTCGTTTTCCCCCATAAGCAGCGCACTATCAAAAGTCTCACCCAAGCCATCGCCAGATACTGTAAAAGCTGTTTGAAGTTTCTTAGCTACTGTACTCATTATGCCATCGCCTGTCCAGCCGTGAAGCCGTAGTAAGTAGTACCACCGTCAATAGTATAGAACACAAACACATCTACACCGCCACTGGTTGCTGTCAAGGTAGGCGCTGTGCCTCCCGCCCAGTCAACACTAGCAGGCCAAGTAATTGTACGGGCTGTGGTGTCCTGAATAACTTTCAGGGTGAACGCTGTAGCATTGCCTGTGGTTGCCGGGTTGCTGAAGGTGTACGTTGTGGCACCTGTCAGGGTGTGTGTAAAGTTAGTCGCAGTCGCTAGGTCGATAGTGGTTGCTGTGCCTGTAAGGGTTTCTGCGTCTTCTGTAATCGCTGCTTCAAAGACAACAGTGCCTGTTACTGTACCACCAGCTTTAGGTAGCGCAGCGTCAGCCGTAGCTCCCTGAGCAGCCGTAGCATAGTCAGTAGAATCAAAAGCTTTAACCTGTGCTAGGTTGGTGACCTCAGAGTCCATCAAAGCACCAGCGGCAGTGACGTTAGCTGTGTCCGTTACGTCTGCACTGGCTTCAATACCATCTAGCTTAGTGTTGTCGGCAGAGGTAAAGTTAATCTCGGTAAGACCACCATCGCCCACGGTGTATGTAGTATCAGTCCAAGGAACATTGACAACGGCTTGGTCGTCGCTGTTTAACTGGATACCGTAAGTTCTTGCAGCAGTAGTAGTTACAGCATTAGCAACTACAGTTTGGTCTGTGTCACTAAACAGCTCAATGCCGCCTAAAGTTGTGTCAGTAGCCACGGGAAGTGCAAAAGAAGTGCTAGTAATTGTAAAGCTAGGATATGTTCCTGAAATGGAAGTACCACCAGCGCCTGTCAATGCGACAGTCTGGTCAGGAGAATCATTAGTAATGGTAAAGTTAGGGTAAGTACCCGAAGTAGAAATACCAGTGCCACCCGTAAGTGCTACGGTTTGGTCAGGAGCTGTGTTAGCAATCTCTCCACCAGCGGACAAGCTAATGCCTGTGCCTGCCGATAGGGATGCTACAACGTTAGTGGTGTCGGTTACATCTGCACCAGCTTCGATACCGTCCAGTTTAGTTTCATCTGTATCAGTAAAAGCATTGGTGTTAGCGTTGCTTTCATACGCTGTCTTAATCTCGGCAGCAGTTTGGTCAGCGGTTGCACCAGCTTCGATACCGTCGAGCTTAGTGCCGTCTGTGGCTACGTCTCGTCCATCGAAGGTGCTGTTGGTTGTTATTGCGCCTGTCATCGCTCCACCTGTTCTAGGTAGTGCGGCATCGGCTGTGGTGCCCTGCGCAGCAGTAGCGTAGTCCGTAGAGGCTGTAGTGGCAGCAGTGCCCAAGCCTAGGGTAGTACGTGCAGCAGAAGCGTCCGCATCGTCAATCAGTGTACCACCAAAAGTCGAAACGGCTGAGGAATTTAGTTTAGTAGCACTAGCTACAGCTATGTTGTCAAACTCAGTGTTAATCTCCGTCCCTTTAACAATCTTAGCAGGGTTACCAGACGGCAGAGAATCTTTAGCAGCAAAGTTAGTAGTTTTAATATAATTAGACATCAAGAAACCTGTTCAAGTATGAGAGGAGGGGAAAGTAGAAAAAGGGACTCCCCTGTTACAGGAAGCCCCTCTTGGTTACTACTTATGCATCTACTGCAAGTACGAATCCAGCGTCTGGACGCAAGACCTTAGTGCCGTACAGAGTGTCAGCAGTGTACAAGGTTCCGAGGAACTCCTGCTTGTACTGAGTCTGTGAACGAACGCCCTGCTGCTCTGCCAGAACAAAAGTGTCCTTGTGCAGAAGCTGTGCGCCTTTAACACCACTTTCAAGAGTAGCAGCGTTGGTTGATACAAATACGTCAATGCCGTACAGAGTACCAATCTGACCGTTCTGAACACCGCGACCATCTACGAAGTCAGAAGAGTTGTAGCGGTCAATGCCCATGATAGCGTTACGCAGTGAAGGTGGAACTACGAAGCAGCGGTTGTCCATAGGAACGTCTGCATCATCCATCTTCTGAATCAAAGCACGGAAAGCTAGGTCAGAAAAATCACCACACTCAGCAGCACCCTGTGCGCTGTATGCTTCAAGAAGACCGGAAGTAGGGTCAATCTGGAAAGAAGCACTGTGAGTCCAGTCGCTACCATCGCCGTCACCCAGAGACTTACCAAGGTTAGTCAGGTCAGTATCAACCTGCTTAGCCAGAGCATAACCAGCGTCGCCAGTGTAGAACTGACGGAGAGAAGCCAGAGCCTGAGTCTCGGTGATGTCTTCAATCATACGAGAGTATTCGAAGTGCTTGTCGATAACAACCTGTACTTCACCCTCAGAAGCGTTCTGAATGGTTACAGCTTGGCCTTCAACCTTAGCGTGAGCATCGCCACGAACAGGCTTAGGGATATGTACAACGTCGCCTTTCTTACCAGTCATGCCCAAAGACTTGACCAGAGGAGCCAGAACCAAGTTAGACTTGTATGCAGCAACAACTTCGTCACTCCAAATTTCTGGGATAAAAGTAGCAGCGCTAGTGTTGTCTACCGCACCGCCCATGTTGGGATATGTTGAATCAGTCATAATTTAATACCTTATAATAAAAGAGTTTAGTTAGCGGACTCTCTTCTCGGCATAAGCCCTAGTGATTTCATCAGATAAAGCTAAATACCGTTCTGGATTGTCCTGCATTAGTTTAATAATGTCTGAGCGTCGATATATCTTCTTCGCTCGCTGTTCTCCATTTCCTTTGGTGCTACCGGTAGAGGCAGCTTTAACAGCGGATTTCCTTGTTTGCTTCTCAGCAGCTACAGTCTTAGCTACGGCACCTTGACGTTCCTTCCAGTTAGTGAAGAGTTCGTCGGCAGCTTCGTAGTCGTACTGCGTGTCTGCTTGAGCAAAGAGCTGTGTTCTAATCTTAGAGGCTTTAATCCATTCAACAAACTTTGGGTTCTGAACAATATCAGTCATGTCAGGATGACGCTTCTGAAGTTGTGTCATTGCAATAGTTCGTGCCTGTTCCTGTGTGGCAGCCTCAGCCTTCTTAATTGAAGGGTGATTAGCGATAGCTCTTTCGACAGCCTTGTCAGGGTCGGAAAAGAAATCAATATCTTCGTCTACAGTTTCTTGCGTTGGTGTAGTGTTGTCGAGTTGTGTCTGAATGTAATTATCAACGACTGAACGTAACTCCCCTACTTCTCCGCTTTGCTTTCCTAGGAGCTTCTCAGCTTCTTGGTGCATTCTTACAATCTCAGCGGTTGACTTTCCTTTGTACTTATCGGGGATGTCATCTTCTTGTGTTTCGGTTGCTTGGGTTTCCGCAGGAGTTACCTCTTGTTGAGTTTCCTGTGTAATTTCCTCAAGGTTGCCTAGTTCTTCTTTGTCGTCTTCTGGACGCTCGTCTGGTAAAATTGTTGCCATTATTAAACTCCGTACCTTTAGTATTATGGAGGTTTATATTATGTAAGGGTTCAACACACCTATGAATTTGCCTTACGTTCTTGTTTCAGCTGACTCTCTCGTTTCTTGACCCAATTGTCGGACGCAATACCATTCCGCTTTTCAGTCCAAGTTCCAAAAGAATTTAGCTGCTTTACTGCTAGTTGACCACAATCATTGCACTCAACTTCTTTAGTGTCGCTACTAACGAATCGTTCATTAGTATGTCCAGCTTCACATTTAAAATCAAACAGCGGCATCGTCTTCCATGCCTAGGTTGTCATATGCGTCACGGACTTGCTCTTCTAAGTTTAGCAACGAAGCAATGACATAAAGTTGTCCCTTCCTAAAGAAGAGGTCTTTTTCATCTTTCGTTCCTTCTACTGAATTAATGCCTTTGGAGTTAGTAAGCAGGTCTTCCGATAAAGTCTTCCAACCTGATGTACGAAACATCGAAAGCATATCTTCGTAGTATTTTTCTAGTTCTTTGTCTGTGTCATTCATTAACTGTTTCTCCTTAAAGGACAGTTTGTTATAAGTTAAAGTACAAGTTAAAGTATACTAAAGCATACTATAGTACTATTATAACATATTTACAGTCAAATGTCAAGCTTTATTTTACTTATTTGTAACCACGTGCCTTCATCTTGTTCTTACCCGCACGTTGTCCGCGCTTAGGCTTGGGCATTGATTTCGGCTTTGCTTTGCTTTTAGGCTTCATTGAATATGAGGGCATAAATTTCTCCTGTTATGTTTCATATACTATACATTGTACACTCTAATGTACACTTAAGACACTTTTGTGTATTATATTAGTACACTACCACTTAGCTTTATCAGCCCAATATGCCGCAGACATTTTGCCTTTAGCTATGTTCTTACCATGTCGTGCTTTGAAGCTGGCTCTTTTCTTCTTCATAGCCTCAGACTCACCTGCTTTAGGCTTACCTGCTGTCTTAGCTCCCTGCTCTCCAAAGCGGATAGTCTTAACCTTGTCACCTTCCTTGGCAACCACTACATGACTCTTCTTAGGATGACCGGGGGTTCTCTTTGGCTTATTGAACCCCGATACGCCCGCCCTAGCTAGTCTTGGGTCTGGTTTTTTTGCTGGCACTAGGAGCCTCCTTAGTGTTGACTTGTTCTTGTAGTTTATCTACTTTTTTGTTGACATCCTTAAATGCTTCGTTTATCTGTTTAAGTACGTCGTTGAACTGTCGCTCTGTAATCATTGTGGCAATTGTCCCATATTAGGTTGCATTGGTGGTCGTGCTTGTGGTTGTGCCTGTGATGCTGGTTGCTCTACGTTGCCTTCCTTAACGGCTACCTCACGCTCCTTGAGTAGCTGCTTAGAGATTTCAAGGCGACGCTTAAACTCTTTGTCGTCTGCATCCCCCGCATCTAGGTTAGCTGTTACAGCCTTAATACGGTCAATCTCAAGCTCCTGTGGTACAGCCTGTGCTTCAGCCATAGCCTTCGCAGCGCGTGCCTGAGACTCTTGAGCCTGTCCATTAAGGGCAGCAGTCTGTGAAGCTTGGAACTGCAACTGAGCTTGCTGTGAAGCCTGTTGAGCCTGTTGTGCTTCTGGGTTAGGCTGATTGGCTTGGTCAAGCTTGGCAATAAGTTCTTCACGGTTGGACAAGTTCATGTTCTCAACAATGGACTTAACCAGCTCAGGATACATTGGAGTCTCAGGAGACATGGTTTGTAATAACTGTACAAGCTGTGTAACTTCGTACTCACGGGCAATAATACCTAAAGAGCTAGATACGTCAAACTTATAGTCAGCCACTGGGTACAGCTCAGGTTCAAACTGCATATAGCGGTGAGCAGCCTTGGTTACCAGCGGAATAATAAACGACTCTTGGAAGTTAATCAAGGTACGCTTGTGACGCTTAATGATAGCGCCTAGGCTCATGGAGATGCCCGCAGCTGTGCTTTCACCATTGATACTACCTGCGATACCGGCTGAGTCAATAGCACCTGTAGCGGTCTGTACCATCTGCTGTAGGGCACCTGCTTGTGCAAAGGTAATCTGGCTGACCTGACCAAAGTTAAATGGCTGTAGGACTTCCGAAGGGTTACCGTTAGTTAGAATTACTTTACCCGGCCTTACTTCAGGTTTAGCACCACGAGGCATACGGGAAGCATCCATGGCAAGCATAGGATGTACAGTAAGAGCAAGAGCATCGATTCTAGCGCGTAGTTCTGCGTCTAACGCCTTCTGAGAGTTGTAGCCTTTCTCACATACTCCTCGACCCCAGAAACGGCTAGGAACGACATCCCAAGGGAATGCGATAACAGGACGGTCACCCATCATGTAGGGGTTCTTCTCAGCCTTCAGGAGAGTACCACCATCAGCAATAACAACGATAGCCTCAACGTAGTAGCTATCTTCCGCTTCTTCGTCCTCGGACAGCGTTACAGCTTCTTCCTCGGCATCTGGGTCTGACATAGCTTCGTCCAGCAAGTAGCGAGGCACAAGGCCGTAGTACTTAGTAAGACGTACTTTGTCGTCATCATAGGTAGTAGTTAGTTCGTGGTCAGGCTCAATGTCAAAGTCAGGAGCTGCTGTACCTACGTCTGCTTGACGATAGACACCATCTTCCTGTAACTGCTCCACAACGTGACGTGATACGAACTCATCAATAGCAACACCCAAGGCATTCTCTATAGTAGTGGCTACGGGGTCGATAAGGAAGTTCTGAGGCATTACAGGGTTAAGCTTAACGCACGTACGGTCTGTAATATTGACACCAACAGCAGTCAATTCACCGCCCATGACAGGCTGTGTGGCTGGTTTCATTTCCTTTTCGGTAGTAAGTTCAATCTCAGCAATACCTGTGCCGAATACGGCTGCATTGATAAGACACTCGGCTACATTCTTACGGATTTTGTTACGTTTGAAGTCTGATTCAAGGCCAGTACGTAGGACTTGTATGTCCATCTTCTCCGTGTCGCCTGCATCGTCCTTAATATCGAACCACTTACCGCGACCGAAGGTAGCTTCCTCCAGTTCCGCTACGGAAGACTCCACAGCCTGCTGTAGTGCAGGGGAAATAATCTTGGAACGCTCTGATTGTCGTGTTTTGTCTTCAGCAGACCACTGACCACGCCACAAACGGTAGTATTCATCAAACTTTTGGGAATAGTTAGCCTCGAAATGGTCACGCCAGTCGGTGCATTTTGATTCTACCCAGTCTTCTAAGCGTTCTAAGTGAAACTTTTCTTTGTCTAACATAGTTTAATATCCTGAATAGTAGTCAGTAAATTCATATTCGTCTTCCTCAAAGTCAACAGCATAGGCTATCTGTGCTAACTGGTCTATATAAGCCAATGAGTCAATTAAATCGTCATGTACTAACTTGTTTGGGAACTGAAATAGCTCATCTAGGAACTCAGTGTTCCACTCCCCTTTGTTAAGTACAAGGTTACCGTGTTCAAATCTACCCTGCAACGCCCATACGATACGGTCTACCTTACGTTTGTTGCCGTGGGTTAGCTCTTCTACGCGGAAGAACCTTTGGTTTTTCTTCATTAAGTCGTTTAGGTAGGGATAGACAGCATTCTTCAATGCCCCCTTCTCAATCCCTACGGCTGCTGGTTGATAGTCTCGGACTGCCTCAAAGATTTTTCTGGCGGTCTTTTCGACGCCCCAGCGCCCATGTATGATATTAGCAACCCACCAGCCTTCAGTGTTCGCTTTAACCACAGCAATTGACGTTTGGTCAAGTCGTTTGGTTTTAGTTGTTGCTTTTTCAACATCCGCAAATCCTGCCAAGTCAACTGCAATATAAAACTGTCCGTCCTCCGGTTCTTCCTCGGAGAACTTAACGTGTTCCTCCTTAAAGAGTTCACCACCCGCTGCCTCGAAGGACGCCATGAACTCCTGTCGGAAGGAGAAGGCTGACATCGACTTCTTAGCTGCTTCAATCTCCACAGCATCCAGCAGGGGGTTATCGTAGCTTGTAAAGTGGTAACCCTGCCAGTCCTCATCGTTGGAGATACTAGCGTACTGGTGCAGGTCATAGAAGTGGTTACGACCCATAGGCGTACCAATAAACAACGCATCACCCTTTAAATCCGCCAAGGCAGGTCTTAGGATTTGTTCCCAGACCTCCGGCTTCATGTCGGCATACTCATCCATTACGAGGTAGTAGAGGCTGACACCACGCATAGTCTCCGGTCTGTCAGCACCCTTTAGGGCGATGGTAATACCGTTGACTAGCTTTATCTGTAGGTTGTTTACATGGCTGGAACTAATAACTGGATGACCAACCTCCAACAAAGCCTGCCACATAATGTCCCTAGCCTGACCCTGTGTAGGGGCAACATAGAATATCTGACCACGTTTTGCTTCCAACCCTTTAACAATTAACTTCCAAGCAGCGTAGCGAGACTTACCTGTACGACGACCCGCAGCGACAACCTGAAAGCGCTTATTGTCCGCCCACACCTGCTGTTGCCACGGTAGGAGAGAAATATTTAAGTCTGTCATTTAGTATGTCCAAACTACGGGTGTAACGTTAGAATCACCACTAGCCCTGTCGTCCACATGGATAAATGTACCAGCCACTCCAATGCCAGCAAACCCAAGGGCGATTGCCTGTTCAATAATCTTGTACTTTTCTTTTCCGCTAATAGCTCTGATGTCCGCTGCAATACCTTGGGCATGTGTTCCGGGTTTCCTCTTTGCTCTCTCAATAGTGTGGTTAGGGCTACGATAGCCACTAGTAATCACAAAGGGAAAACCACAGGCTTCTCGAAGTAGGTCGAGTCTCTCTAAAAACTCTGGTTTCATTTCATTTTGATTTGTTTCTTGACAGTTGAACTCACTCAAGGCAAAGTACTTAGGGTTATACATCGGTGAACTCTCCGTCAATAATATCTTGCTCTTGGTCTGTGTTCTCGGAGATGACAGTAGTCTCACCACCGACACCTGTGATTGATATATTAATACCACCCTTGGCTCCTCCAGCTTTATCCTTTTCAAAGTAGCTGGCTGGTAAGACTCTATCCATTACTAGCTTCCATGCGGCTGCCTGATTCTTATGGTCATCATCCAAGGCTGCATCAAAGATAGACTCTAACACCCTCGCTGACTTAGGGGACGTTAGCATCCTTGACTTGTATTCATTGATTATCGCTGCGTCACCCTTTGGGCGACCCCTCGTGCCAACGGTTCCCCGCTTGCGTGAGACAACCTCAGACTTGGGTGGACGACCTCTACGTTTCTTAGTAACGGGCAAATCGTCTTTTTTATTTTCGGTAGACAAAAAACTTCTCCTTAGGTTACCTAAGTATACTTTAGTATACCTTAGACCTCGTTAGGTTTATACTTTGTTTATAGTCTTTAGTTAGTAACAAAACAACAAACTAAACTAAACTAATCTATACTATAGTACTATTATAACATATTCTTAGGCAAAAGTCAAGCTTTATTTTAACTAATTTACCAATCAACATTAAAGTCTATTCTGTTGTCTCCCTACGTACCCGCCGAACCCCAATAAAATCAATGACTTAGGTCGTCTTAAGTATACATGAGATACAAACCATTAATGTTACTTTTTGTAACCTTTTGTTGTCACTTTTGGCTCTTTTTTGTATCTAGGGGGTTACCGTAACAGTACCACAACACGCCAGCACCCCCCGGGGGTCATTAGCACATCTGATTGCAAAAGGCAAGCCCGATTCGTGACCACGGGCAGCCATCGGGTCACTAAGCACACCGGGAGCCGGTAGTCAAGCCTTAAGGGTGACCACGGGGTCAGATGTAGTCACGAGTAATCCTTGACGGAGGGAGTGTGAGTATGCTATATGATACCTACAGGCATACCCCAGCACACCCAAGCCAACACTGCAACCAATACCTGTGACTATCTTTAACTGATTGGTCACGCTAATGTTTGACACGGGTTGTAGTCTGTGGTATTCGCGCGCGCCCGCTCTTTATCCTTTGGCTGTGAAAATTAATTTAAAATAGTTATTGACAGTGTATTGCGTTTTGATATAATGGCCTCAACAAGACAGAGAAACCAACCCAACGCACCAAAACGGTGCAAAGGAGCAAACAAGATGAACGATACAAGTAAAACTCTATTACGCCTTTTACCTGAGCTTTCCGACGAAGAACTGCGCGTCCTGTTTGGTCGCCTAACGCTCAATATGTACGGAGCTGATACCAGTGACCAGATGGCGGACTTCGTGATAACTGAGCGCAAAAGACGCGAAGCATTAGCGGCCTAAACCAAACGCCCCGCAAGGGGCAACCCTAAGAGGTGATAAAATGAGAGCTTCAGACCAGATTAACGTTAATATACTAAAGCGCCACATTATGGGCGAAATAGAGTTGCAAGGTGGATTCCACCATATCCGCCAGTTAAACCATCCCGCAGACCTGTACGCCGTAGCATGGGCGCGTAACTGGTATGAAGGCCATTGCTATGCGGAAGAGTACAGCGAGGCCGCTATTGTACAGCTCTTCAAAGAGTTTAAAGAACAGGCCAGTTATGACGACGAATGAGGGTTGTTTTATCGGTGGCATTCGCCTAGAGTGCTATCTATTAAACCAATCAACGCAACTTAACTTAATAAGGTGATATTATGAAAATCAGTAATGTAGGCTCGAATATGACGGAATTGGCAACTAATAGCGGAGCAGTGATTTTGTTCAGCTACTCAACACCAGTCGCGGCAATGCTACCCTCTGGTCAGTATGTTAAAACTAGCGAATGGTACTCACAAACCACAACACGCCACATCAACAAATGGTTACAGGGTGTATCTGCTGATGTTGAGACACGTAGCCCAGAGTTTATTTCTAACCTAACAGAAAAGGCGGCATAATATGACTATTCAACTAGCAAATAAAGACGGTTACAGATTCGGAGAGCAGGCGTATCTAGTCGGTAATGAGTTCGGGGTTCTATGTGTCTCATATGGTAATAATGAGCAAGAGTCCTTAGACAATGCAGTAGACGCGGGTTTATTAGATTGTCAGTTGATGTCGGAGGCTGACCATGCAGAATATGAGGCGAACGGGTGGCAGGACTCGTATATATACGCAGGCAATGCTAGCGAGCCTTTTTGGTCGGAGTACCTATGGATTAAACCTGCAAGCGAACGTAAAAGTGAGGCGGCATAATATGACTATTGAAATCGGAACAAAGTTTATTAAACAGCGCGGAAAGCATACCAATAAGGAACGCGTAGAAACTGTAACGGATATTTTAAAAACATATAACAGCGCGGGCGAACTGGTAAAAACGCGCTACGTGACAGAGCATGATTTTCTAGGGCAAAAGGTAACAGACAGCGACGTCTGTTTGGTTACAATTGTAAAGGGGCTTATATTATGAATAGTGCAAAGCGTAAACAACTACAACAGGCGGCGCGTCGAGAGGCGCGCTTGAATCTGGCTACCAGTGTTACCGGGTGGTCTATAATAGCGGGCTTGGCGGCATTTATATTGCCCATAGGTTATGAGCTGTTAATTGTCTTAATGACGATTTAACGGCTTTTAACTATAACCAATAGGGCAGCATAGGTTACCCTGTTAAAACGGCTTAGAATTGATTATATGAGGTCTGACAGCATGAACTATACAGAGTTTAAAAAACAGCATGACATATTGATAACAAAAATTATATTTACAAGTAATAACCGGGCTGATACACTGGTCGAGAGCTTGGAGCGTTTACGCTTAGAATATCGGGAACATTTTAACCAACTATTGAGGGCTTTATGATGAATAGATGCAGAGTGAGTGAAGAGGACGCAAGAGACACGTATTTTGACGGTGAGGAGGACATAACAGACCCTTGTTCCGGCGTTAAAGAGCGCGAAAGGTTTAAGAAAATACTTGAAGACATCGAACGACTCGTTTTAAAATTATACAGTAATAAACACTTTAAGCCGGACACAGACGACTTAGAAGCGGCACTTTATTTATATAATGAGCTAAACTGCCATACGAGAGGCGAGGAGCTATGATAACAGACAATACAACAGAGAATGACTTACTAGCAGAGACTATTGAGGAACTTGGGCAAAGCCTAACGGAACTACAGCAGGTCATCGCGGACATTAAAGAACAAGTGAACTATCGAACGGAGGTTGACTGATGCAGGACTTAGAACATAAAATTATTGAATGGCATAGGGCGCGAAACTTAATCGAAGGGAGTAGCGACCACCAACAGTTTGAGAAGTTATTGGAAGAGGTTGAAGAACTACGATTAAATATCATGACCAGTCAGCCTATCGTCGATGACGTAGGGGATATTATTGTTGTACTAATCAACCTCTGTGAGCGTAACGGTTTGGCCCTTGAGGAGTGTATGGCACACGCCTACAACGACATAAAAGACAGACGAGGACAGATGGTCGATGGGCTGTTTGTTAAAGAGAGAAGAGACGAGAGCAGGAGTATACAAGATGCAGTTTAATGTAGCAGGAATGTTTTTAAACGTAGAGCCTAGGTTCGGTATTGGGTTGGACATAGAGAGCGTAGAGAGTCGCCCGGTGTGGACAATTAAGGACGGAGAGTTAAGCACGATGGCCTTTGATGGATTGGTCTTGCTAGTGCCCTTCTTTATTGTTACACTAGGGAACG
>Ga0208305_10000467_pt1 | contig 20838 bp, 21 predicted proteins | sample ColrivemetaGS741_FD_187605 | JGI IMG/M metagenome (GOLD analysis project Ga0208305, IMG submission 187605) | Estuarine microbial communities from the Columbia River estuary - Flood tide ETM metaG S.741 (SPAdes) (version 2) | ecosystem: Environmental > Aquatic > Marine > Intertidal zone >... | reverse complement strand
TTATAATGTTGGAGGGTATGGTGAAAACTTTATAAATACTTTTGTTCCTTTTTATGGGTACGATTTTGCTGAATTAAATGCCAATTCTTTTTTAAGGTCAGGTTTTACTTTAAGATATGAATTTTTTCCAAAAAATTATTTTTCAGCCACAGCTAATTTTGCGAGAGTTGAAAGAGATTTATTTAATGCTGGTAAGATTTTTGAAAACACCAAAACTGGTTATATGCTAGGTTATGGTATAGATACTTTTCTTGGGCCTATTGAGATAAATTATACTTGGTCACCTGATCATTCAGAAAAGTATTGGTATTTTAATGTTGGGTATTGGTTTTAAAAAAAGCCCTGCGATTAAGCAGGACTTCTATAAGATATCGGTTTGCCTTATTTAATTGATTAATTCACCTTTGTTATTGGTAAATTCAAAATTTAAATATTGATAAGCATCTCTTGGTAAAATTTTAATCCACTTTCTATATTTTGTAAACCATCTATGTTGAATTGATGGAATTCCTTTTTTTAAGTAAGCTGCAATAAAAGGATGTACATTAAGTAGTATCTTTTTATGCTCTTTTAAAGTAATTAATTTATCTAATTCGGCCTCAATTTTGTCTATTATAACAATTGGCGCTTCTACCTCTCCTAAGCCACTTGGATTAGGTTCTTGAGTTTTAATTACTAATTCGGGCCTAACTCTTTGTCTTGTAATTTGAACTAAACCAAACTTACTTGGAGGTAATATTTTGTGTTTTGTTCTATCAAATGCCATTTCATTTCTTAAATGATCATAGAGTTTTTGTCTATGTTCAGCTAAATGCATATCAATAAAATCTACAACAATAATTCCTCCCATGTCTCGTAATTGTAATTGTCTTGCAATTTCTGATGCCGCAATTAAATTAACTTCTAATGCGGTATCTGCTTGAGACATTGCCTTGTTTGATCTGTTGCCACTATTTACATCAATTACATGAAGTGCTTCCGTGTGTTCTATAACTAAGTAAGCTCCTTTACTCATTGAAACTGTTTTTCCAAAGGATGTTTTAATTTGGCGTTCAATACCAAACTTTTCAAATATTGGAAGTTTAGAATTGTATAAGGATACTATAGACTCTTTTTCCGGAGCAATTTCTTGAAGATATTCTTTTGTTTCTAAATACATAGTTTCGTCATTTGTAACAATACTTGTAAAAGAATCGTTAAAAATATCTCTTAAAATTGATGAGGCTCTGTTTAATTCACTTAATACTTTTACAGGTGTTTGCTGTGCTTTAGAATGTCTAATCTTTTTACACATTACCACCCATCTTTCTAGAGAATTGTGAAGATCTTTGTCAAGTTCTGCTACTTTTTTGTTTTCAGCAACAGTCCTAATTATAACTCCAAAACCTTTAGGTTTAATGCTTTTTATTAGTCTTTTTAATCGTTCTTTTTCATCTGGATCCATAATTTTTTGTGAAACGGATACTCTATCAGAAAAAGGAACTAATACTAAATATCTACCTGCTATTGAAATTTCAGAGCTCATTCTTGGCCCTTTTGTAGATATTGGTTCTTTAACAATTTGTACTAATAAGTTTTGACCTGTTTTTAATACATCAACTATACTTCCATTTTTATCAATGTCTTTTTCTAGTTGAAAATTCTTTAAAGTGTAATCTTTAATTTTACCTGTGCTTATACCTTTAATAAATCTATTTAATGATTTTAACTGCGCTCCCAAATCATGATAATGTAAAAAACCGTCTTTTTCATAGCCTACGTTAACAAACGAGGCGTTTAATCCGGATAATACTTTTCCAATTTTTGCTAAAAAAATATCTCCAACGGAAAATTTATTTTCGTTAGATTCATTATTTAATGCTGTTAATCTACCATCTTTTAATAAGGCAAAATCAATATCAGAGGAATTTGATCGTATAATTAATTCTGTTTTCACTCTGAATTGTTTTTATGCCCAACCACCTAAATGATTGAACGATTTATAATAAGTTTTACAGGAATTTTTACCCAACAATAGCTGCTATTTAGCAACTATCTATTTCAATGAACTTTTTAAAAGTCAAAGAAAAAGTAAGCTTAGCTTACTTTTTCTTTTTATGTCTATTTGCTCTTGCTCTTTTTTTACGTTTGTGAGTAGAGATTTTAGCTCTTTTTCTTTTTTTACCACTTGGCATAATAAAATGTTGTTTTGTGTTAATAAATGCTTTTAACCTATGCTACTTCAACGTTGCTTTTTACACTTTCTACAAATACTTTTGCAGGTTTAAAAGCTGGAATGTTGTGAGCTGGTATTTTAATTGTAGTATTTTTTGAAATGTTTCTTCCAGTTTTTTCAGCTCTAGTTTTAATAATAAAACTTCCAAATCCTCTCAAGTAAACATTGTCACCTTTTTCTAAAGAATTCTTTACCTCGTCCATAAACGCTTCAACAGTTGCTAAAACATCTGCTTTTTCTATTCCAGATTTGTCTGAAATATTCGATACGATTTCTGCTTTCGTCATTTTTAATATAGTTATATATGTTATTATAAAATTAAGACGGCAAATATATGATATAATAATCAAAATCAAAAAGTTAATTCATTAAAATTTAATCGATTAAAAGATGTATTATTGCGTTTCACGAAAAAAACAATGAAATTTTCTAACCAACTCATATACTGGTATTTAAATAATAGAAGGGATTTACCGTGGCGTAAGACTACAAATCCGTACCATATTTGGTTGTCAGAAATTATTTTACAACAGACAAGAGTTGACCAAGGAATGGACTATTATTTAAAATTTATTCAAAATTTTCCTACTGTAAATGATTTGGCTATTGCACCCGAAGAAAAGGTGTTAAAACTTTGGCAAGGATTAGGTTATTATTCAAGAGCACGAAATTTGCATTTTTCTGCAAAATATATAGTAAATGAATTAAATAGCGTATTTCCTTCAACTTATAATGATATTATAAAACTAAAAGGTGTTGGTGATTATACTGCTTCAGCAGTTTCATCTATTTGTTTTAACGAACCAATGGCTGTTGTTGATGGAAATGTGTATAGAGTATTAGCACGTTATTTTGGAATTCTAACTCCTATTAATACATCAAAAGGAATAAAAGAGTTTAAAAAACTGGCACAGCAATTATTAAATAAGGAAGATCCAGCAACAAACAACCAGGCAATTATGGAATTTGGAGCACGCATGTGTAAACCTCAAAACCCTGATTGTAACAGTTGCCCGTTAAATAATAGCTGCTCTGCATTGGCAAATAATAACATAAAGGAACTACCCGTTAAAAAAGGTAAACTTAAAGTTAGAAATAGATATTTCAATTATTTAGTGATTGATACAGAAGAGAATACTACTAAAATTGTAAAAAGGGAAAAAGGAATTTGGATAAATTTGTACGAATTTCCACTAATTGAAACCTTAAAGCCAATTAATGAAAATCAATTAATTGAACATGAAGCATTTTCTAGTTTATTTGGTGAAACTAAAGTGAATATTAAACTTTTTGATAAAAAAATAAAACCTCACAAATTATCTCATCAACATATATATGCTAAATTTTGGATCATAAAAATTGCTAATTCATTAAATTACAAGCATCGTTGGGAAGATATAGGTAAATATCCTGTGCCAATTTTGATTGATAATTTTTTGAGTGAATATAAATCTGACTAATTTTTTTAGTACTTTTGATTAATAAATAATACAAAAATGGCTGGTACAATAAATAAGGTGATATTAATAGGGCATTTAGGCGATGAAGTTAAAATGCATTATTTTGAAGGAGGGAATTCTATAGGTCGTTTTCCTATTGCTACAAATGAAACTTATACAAATAAACAAACTGGTGAAAAAGTTACAACTACAGAATGGCACAACATTGTTGTAAGAAATAAATTGGCGGAAATTTGTGAGAAATATTTAAATAAAGGAGATAAAGTATACTGTGAAGGTAGAATAAAAACCCGTCAATGGGAAGGTGAGGATGGATCTAAAAGGTATACAACAGAAATTCATGTGGCCGATATGACATTTTTAACAACCAAAAATGATGTAAGTAACCAACAGCAAAACGTTACTCCTAAGCAATCTGAACCACATAAAAGAGATACTTCAGTTAATGAAGTTGAAGATGAAGATGATTTGCCATTTTAAGTTTAATTAAATTGAAAGTAATTGGATCCTGAACCCACATTTTTATTCATTAATATATCCGAAAGTTTTAATGTATGGCTAATTGTAAGTTTAGCAGTACTTATATTATTACTAATGCTTTCAGCACTAATTTCTGGTGCAGAGGTTGCTTTTTTTTCGTTGTCTAAAGCAAATTTAACAAAAGCTTCAGAATCAAATTCCAGCAAACAAAAATCTGTTGTAGAATTATTACAAAACCCACAAAAGCTTTTAGCTACTATATTAATTTCTAATAATTTTATTAACATATTAATAGTTTTAATTTTTGCGTATATAGGAGAAATTATATTTAGCAGAATTTCATCAATACTATTCAAGTTTTTAATTGAAGTTGTTTTAGTGACCTTTTTAATATTGCTTTTTGGGGAGGTATTGCCTAAGATTTATGCCACAAGAAATTCATTAAAATTTGCTTCTTTAATGGCATTTCCTTTAAAAATATTAAACTCACTTTTATCCATAATTAGCTTACCATTAATGAGTTTAACTAATATCATTGAAAATAAATTAGGTAAAAAACAATCAAATTTATCTGTTGAAAAATTATCTCAAGCACTAGAATTAACATCTGACGAAGCAACAACAAAGGATGAGCAGAAAATTTTACAAGGCATTGTAAATTTTGGAAATACCGAAACTGGACAAATAATGACACCAAGAATTGATGTATTTGCAATTTCCAATATAGAATCCTATGAGAATGTTATTTCAAAAATTGTTGAAAAGGGATTTTCCAGAAATCCAGTTTATAACGAAAGTACTGATGATATAATTGGAGTTTTATATGCGAAAGATTTATTACCATATTTAAATAAAAGCAATTTTAAATGGCAAGATCTTATTAGAGAACCTTATTTTGTTCCTGAAAATAAAAAATTAGATGATTTGCTGAAGGAATTTCAAGAAAAGAAAAACCATTTAGCAATTGTTGTTGATGAATATGGAGGAACCTGTGGTATTATAACTCTTGAAGATGTAATAGAAGAAATAGTTGGAGATATTAATGATGAATTTGATGATGATGATATTTCGTATTCAAAATTAGATGCTTACAATTATATTTTTGATGGAAAAACTAACTTGAAAGATTTTTATAAAATATTAGAAATTCAAGATACTGAGAAATTCGATAAAAATAAGGGTGAATCTGAGACTATTGCTGGTTTTGTTTTAGAACTTCATGGGAAGTTTCCTAAAACAAATGAAATTATCAATTTTGAATCTTATAAGTTTAAAGTTGAATCAATGGATAGAAAAAGAATTAAACAATTAAAAGTTACTATTAGTGGAAATGCATAAAATGAAATTTTTTGTTTTATTGATGTTTTTGAGTTTCTTAGTTTTCTCTTGCAATTCTGATATTTTACCAAAACCTAAGCCTTATTTAAAATTGCAATACCCTGAAAACACCTATCAAAAAATTAATTCCCAATGTCCTTATAATTTTGATATTTCCAAGATTGCAAGTATTGGTTTTAAAAATAATTGTTGGGCTACAATTGAATATCCAACATTAAAAGCAACAATACATATTACTTATAGAGAAGTAAATAACAACTTAAACGAAATTTTAAGGGAAGTTGAAAAACTAACCTATGAGCATACTATAAAAGCTGATGCTATTCCAAATGCTTTGCCTTATGAGAATTATGAAAATAAAGTATTTGCAAAACTTTATAATGTTGAGGGAAATGTCGCTTCAAATATTCAATTCATGGCAACTGATAGTGTGAAAAACGTACTTGCAGGTTCACTTTATTTTTACACAAAACCGAATTACGATTCAATATTACCAGCAATAAAATATATAGAAAAAGATGTAATTCATTTGGTTGAATCTATAGAATGGAAATAAATAATGAGAACAAAATATAAATACACGAAATTAATTAGAAACTGGCTTTTATTAGGTTTAATAATGTTAATTGGGCAAGTAATTTTAGGAGGTATAACTCGCTTAACGGGGTCAGGACTTTCAATTACTCGATGGGATGTTATAACTGGAGTAATTCCACCCCTAAATGCTGAGGAATGGTTACAAGCTTTTGAATTATATAAGCAAACGCCGCAGTTTCATAAAATTAATTCTTCATTTAATATTGCAGATTTTAAATTCATTTATTTTTGGGAATATTTTCATAGGCTTTGGGTTAGATCTTTAGGGTTTATTTTTTTAATTCCGTTTGTAATTTTTATAGTTAAAAAGCAAATAAATATTTATTTAATTAAACGTTTAGGAATTGTAGTTTTACTAACAATTCTAACAGCTTCAGCAGGGTGGATTATGGTACAAAGTGGTTTGGTAAACAGACCTTGGGTAAATGCTTATAAATTAACTATTCATTTCATTTTAGCAATTTTGGTTATAGCTGCAATGGTAAAAACGGTTGCAGATGTTTATAATTTAGGAAGCAATAGATTAATTAGTTCAAAAAAAATAGTTTCTGTTGTAATTGCTATTTCTTTTATTCAAATGATTTTTGCTGGTTTAATGTCCGGTATGCGTGCCGGATTGTATTATCCAAGTTGGCCAGATATGAATGGTGAATTCATACCAGCTGTTTTATTAAATTCTGAAAACTGGAATTGGGGAAATATGATTAACTATGATAGTTATTTGTTTGCACCTGCTTTTATTCAATTTTCACATAGAATTTTAGCTTATATATTGCTCGTATTTACAATATATATGTTTTTTAAATTAAAAAATAAGGTAAAAAAAACGGGTGGATTTTGGTTGAATGGTTCTTTAATATTGATTCTTGTTCAAGTTGTACTAGGCATATTAACTGTAATCAATGTTGAAGGTAAAATCCCTTTATTTTTAGGAGTAAGTCATCAACTAATAGGACTTCTGTATTTTATGAGTTTGTTGTTTTTAAACTATACTTTAAGAAAACATAAGGCATAAAAAAACTCCAATTATTAAATTGGAGTTTTTTAAGAATTTATTTAAAGAGTTATTGTTTTATAACATCTTTAACTTCTTTCTTAACTTTTTCAGCACCTTCTTCAAGAGCTTTTTTAGCGTCAGCACCAACTTCTTTTGCATCAGCCGCTAATGAATCAATTACTTGTTCAGCACCTTCTTTAAGATCCTCAGCAGCAGCTTCAACAGCGTCGCTAGTATCTTCAGCAGCAGCTTCAACCTCAGTAGCTATAGCATCTTGTACTTCTTCTTTTTTAGTTTCTTTACAGGAAATTGCAATAACACTTATTAAAGCAATTGCAACAAAAAATTTCAATGTTTTCATCTTTAGATTGATTTTTATTTAACGGTGCAAAGAAACAATATTTTTTAATATCATTAATTTTTTTTATTGAATTTTTTCAATAATATCTTCTGTTTCAGTTGTTTTATTGATAATTTCTTCTAATTCTGTTGTTTTTGATACAGAATAGAGATCGCCACCCGCAATTTTGTTGATATTTTCAACAATGTCATTGGTAGTTAACTTATTAGAATCATATGTAAAAACACCTTTTTTACTCTCAAAATCTACTTTTGTATAGGTAATTCCATCAATTTTAGAAAGTTTAGACTGAATTAATCTTGCACAACCAATTTCACAAGTCATTCCTTCAATGTCAACTTCAATACTTTTTAAATTTGACGCTACTTCTTCTTTTTGGATAGCCTCCTCCTTAATATTTTCTTCTTTTTTAGAATCTTTACAAGAAATTATAGTTAAAATAATAATTAAAATGAATGCAATTTTTTTCATAAAACGTTTCTTTTTAGGATTTCATGCGAATTTATAAACTAATAACTTCAATTCCGAATATTTAACCGAATTTTGCGCTTTATTTAGAAAATGGAAAGCAAAAATTTACGTTGGGTTTATTTAATTATTCTTTCAATAATTTGGGGAAGTTCATTTATATTAATGAAAAAAGCTTTGTTAGGTTTGTCTCCTATACAAGTTGGAGCTTTAAGAATTTTATTTACTGCAATCTTTTTAATTTTAATTGGTGTAAAAAAGATTTTCTTCATAAAAAAGAGGCATTGGTATTATTTAACTCTAAATGGATTTGTAGGTACTTTTTTTCCAGCATTTTTATTCGCCTTTGCGATTGAGAAAATTGATAGTTCAATTGCTTCGATTTTAAATTCTTTAACTCCTTTAAATACACTAATATTTGGAGCTTTAGTTTTTGGTTTTGGGTTTAGAAAAAGACAACTAATAGGTGTTTTAATTGGATTGGTTGGCACATTAATGCTTATATTGAAAGGAGCGGAATTGAATCCAAATCAAAATTATTTTTACGCAAGTTTTATTTTAATTTCTTCTATTGGCTATGCACTAAATGTAAATATTTTAAAGAAGTATTTACACGATTTGGATGCATTAAGTATTACTGTTGCCAATTTTGTAATTCTTATTATTCCTACATTATTTGTTTTATGGTTTACTAATTTTTTTGAAACCTTTGAATTAAACGAGTCTTCAAAAACAGGGGTGTTTTATTTAGCAATTTTGGCTGTTATTGGTACTGGTTTTGCAAAAATTATGTTTAATAGGTTAATTCAAATTTCTACACCAATATTTTCTTCCTCAGTAACATATTTAATACCAATTGTTGCAATTACTTGGGGAATTCTTGATGGCGAAAAAATCACCTTATTTCAATTTGTTTCAGGTGCAATTATTTTGTTAGGAGTCTATTTAGTAAATAAATCAAAATAAAAAACGACCCAATTTCTTGAGTCGTTTTTAATATTATGTGAAGTTTCTTTTATTGAAAATCTTCTTCCGAAACTCCTTCGTTTATTTTCGCATCAATTAATTTAAATTCTACCTTTTGAGGTCCTAAACTACCAATTTTTATTCCTGGAAATTTAACGCCGTTATAGTCTTTATAATTGCTATATGTAGCTTCTTGCTTTTGTGATTGACCGTTCATTGTGACAGTTTGAACTTCTTTCACTTTTAAGCCAGTTTCAACATCAAAATAAATATCTGTAGATATAATTTCTCCTTTTGTTGATATTACATAAGCATCTTTACCGTCTACAGATTCAATACCCGAAAGCTTCGAGTTTTCGTTGTTAAGTAATCCCATTTCTAAGAAAGTACCTAATACATTTGTCATTTCAGAAGCCATATTTTCTGGCAATGGTTGCTTGTTCATAGTAACTCCATCTTTACTCATAACTATCTTTTGCATTACATTACCACCCATACTAGTTTCGTTAGCATATTTAGTTGCAGTTCTTTTTTCAGTACTTGAAATTACACTACCCATTACTTCTGCTTCATATGTAACTAATGTGCTTTCTAAAGCTTTAATTTTATCTGCCCCACCAATTGCATTAAAATATTTATCAATTACAAACTGCTTATTAACTCCATCAGAAATTGCATTTGCTGCTTCTGCAGCTTTTACAATCTTAGCAGCAGCAACAGCGGCAGCTTTTTGAATTGATTCTTCAGTTGGTTTAAAAACTACTTCGAAGGTTTTAGCATTTGTAACTAAATTTTTAGTAAACTTTTGAATATCTTTTGCGGTGATGCTATTTACAATTTTTTCAAAATTTTCAGAAGCATTCATATTATAATCTTCACGATAAAAGTTTGTTAATAAACTCATTTCGTATCTATTATAGTTTTTTTGATCTTCTCTTTCTTTCTTATAATTCGTTAACGTTTTATCAAGATCTGTTTGTTGAATTTCACCGTTTGCTATTTTTTTAATTTCATTATGAACAATAGTAACTAATTTTTCAACTTTATCTGGATTACAATCAAAAGAAACAGAAATAGTAGCTTCATTTACCGGTCTTTTAGAAAGATTACTTCTTGCAGAAGCACCGTAAGTTCCACCTTCTTCTTCTCTTAGTGTTTCTGTGTATCTTAATTGAAGAATATCTCCTAAAGCATCTGCAAGCATAGCATTTTTTAAGGAGTATTTCATGCCGTTTTTATAAGAAATTCTTACAGAACTTTTAGGGTCTTCCATTTTAAGGAAAATATCCTTATCAATAGTATTTGAAACCCAGTTTGCAGAATTGTCTTTCCACATTTCCATTTCTTCACCAGTTTCAAGACTTGCAATATATTTCTCTAATAATGGCTTTAAATTTTCTTTTTCAACATCACCAACAATAAAGAATTCGAAATCGGCTGCATTATCAAATCTTTCTAAATAAATAGCTTTTGATTTTTCAAATGACATTTCATCTACTAAATCTTGATTAAAAATACGTTGAGTAGGGTGGTTTTTACCATATAAAGTAGTTGTTAAACTATCGTTCATTTTTTCACCAATATTCTCACTTCTTCGAATAAGGTAGTTTTTAACATTTTCCATTAAAACTTTGTAAGCATCTTCATCAAAACGAGGTTTTTCGAAAGTTAAATAAACCATTTGAAGCATCGTTTCAACATCTTTTGTTGAAGATGATCCTGAAACACTTTCAGATAAATCATTTATACTTACTGATGCAGATGCTGTTTTACCTGCAAGTACTTTAGGTAATTCTGTTCTTGAAAAATCTCCTAAACCAGAAAACTGAGCTACACTTGTTGTAAGAGCTGCAGATGCTAATAGAGAATTGTCTAATAAAGACATTCCTCCATAACTTACAGCGTTTAATTTTACATCATTTTCATTTTTGTCGGCAAATTTGTAATGTACTTTAATTCCGTTACTTAATGTAAAAGTAGTTGCTTCAATTTCTTTATTAATTTTTTCTGAAACTATTTTACCGTCATTAATAGTTACACCAGAAATTAATGTTTTTCCACTGAAAGAATCTTCATAAGCAGTTATTGAAGTATCATTCTCTACTTCGTTAATAATTGCTAAAGCACCTTCTTTTGTTAAGTTATTATTTCCTTTTACCCCAGTTACAATAACGGCTCTATTATTTTTGGTATATAATGGTTTTAAGAAATTATTAACTTCCGTTACATCAAGATTCTCGAATATATTTTTAGCAATATCATATTCTCCAACAAGATCAGTCATTGTTTCATTCTCAAGGTAGTTTTGCTGAATTGTTCTTATAATTCTTCCATGAGAAATATCGTTTATTTTAGCAATTTGAGTTTCGTAACTATTTTTAATTTCGGCAATTGTTCTGGTTATTTCCGTCTCAGTAAAACCAAATTTAACCGCTCTGTTTAACTCTGTTAATGCAGCTTTAAAAGCTTCTTGCTGTTGGTTTGGCTTTGGATATACTGTTAGGCTAAGTTGCTTTTTTGTTCTTACAAAATCTCCATAATTAAAACGTGCTGCCATAAAAGGAGCATCTGGTTTTTCAGTTATTTCACTGATTCTTGAAGATAGCATAGTACGAACCATTCTATTAATTAATGATTCTTTTAAATCTTTAACCGTTTGGTCTGCTAATGATCTAGGATGATTAATACTAAATGAAATGTTTGAAGTTGTTACCTCTTCGTCCATAGCAACTGTAAATAACATTTCTTCATTATCTGGAATTTCAACTAAAAAACGTTCTTTTGGGTTTTCTACAGCTGGAATATTAGAAAATTGTTTGATAATTTTTTGCTCAATTTCATCAACATTAATATCACCAACTACAGCAATTGCCTGTAGATCGGTTCTATACCAATCATGATAGAAGTCTCTTAAAGCTTTGTAATCAAAACCTTCTACGATATTCATTAAACCAATTGGTAAACGTTCGGAGTATTTAGAATTACCAAACATAACAGGAAGTGATTGTTGTAACACTCTCATTTGTCCGTTTTGTCTAGTTCTCCACTCTTCTTTAATAACGCCTCTTTCGGCATCTATTTCTTCGTCGGTTAGTAAAAGGTAATTGGACCAATCGTTTAAAATTAGTAATGCAGTATCTACCAATCCATCTTTAGTTGGAATATTATCTAAATTATATACAGTTTCATCAAAAGAAGTGTATGCGTTAATATCTTTTCCAAATACAGCTCCGTGTTTTTGAAGTGTGTTTAAAATTCCTTTACCTGTAAAGTTTTGGGTTCCGTTAAAAGCCATGTGCTCTAAAAAGTGAGCCAAACCTTGTTGGTCATCATTTTCTAATACAGAGCCTACATTTTGTATGATATAATAACTAGCTGCATTTTTAGTTACATCCGTACTATAAATGTAATAAGTCATTCCATTTTCGAGTACCCCTTTTTTAATTTTTTGGTTTACAGGTAATGGATCTTCTAAATTTATTTTTTGCGCAAAAGTGCTGAAACTTAAAATCAGTGCAAAAAAGCTTAAATAATAAAATTTTCTCATAGGTGTTAATTTGATAGAATTAAAGTTAAATTTTACATACTTGTAGCATGTTTTTTATTTTTGTTACAATTTTAAAATGAAAATAGCTATTACAGTATAATTGTAAAATTAAGATCATAGCAAAATCAAGTTTCAAATTTAACAAACGTTTAATTATTTATATCTATTTCTATGGAAATTAACAAAACATTAATATGTTTTTTATAAAAGCTTAAAAATGGGTGTTTTCTTGTTGTAGATTTTGTTTTGTTGAATAAGAAAAAAACTTTATATTTGCACCCGCCTTAATTGAAAAGGTGAATTAATTATTAATAAAGCGAATAAAAACTATACGTATGTATGCAATTGTAGAAATAGCAGGGCAGCAGTTTAAAGTAGCAAAAGACCAAAAAGTTTTTGTACATCGTTTACAAGAAGCAGAAGGAGCGAAAGTTTCTTTTGATAAAGTTCTTCTTTTAGAAAACGAAGGTGCAGTAACAGTTGGCGCCCCAGCTATCCAAGGAGCCGAAGTAACGGCTAAAATCTTAGGTCACTTACAAGGTGATAAAGTGATCGTTTTCAAAAAGAAACGTAGAAAAGGATTCAGAAAAAAGAATGGTCATCGCCAAGCTTTAACTGAAATTCAAGTTGAGAGTATTTTTGCAAGCGGTGCTAAAAAAGCATCATCAGCAAAAAAAGAGGCACCAAAAGCTGAAAAAGTTGAAGAATCGAAAGTGGAAGCAGCGAACGATTTAAGCTCAATGACTGTTGCTGAATTAAAAGCTTTAGCTAAAGAAAGAGGTCTTGAAGGCTATACTTCTTTAAAGAAAGCTGAATTAATTGAAGTATTAAGCAAATAAGAATCACAATTTTAAAACCATAACATCATGGCACATAAAAAAGGAGTAGGTAGTTCGAAGAATGGTAGAGAATCAGAATCGAAACGACTAGGAGTAAAAATATTTGGTGGACAAGCTGCAATTGCAGGGAACATTATTATCCGTCAAAGAGGAACTCAACACCATCCTGGTGATAACGTTTATATGGGAAAAGATCATACTTTACACGCAAAAGTTGACGGTGTGGTAAAATTCCAAAAGAGAAAAGATAACAGATCTTATGTTTCTATTGAGCCTTTTGAAGCTTAAGAAATAATTTTCTTTAAATATTTAAAAACTCCCAAACTAGAAAATAGTTGGGAGTTTTTTATGCGCTTATTTTGTACCTTTGCTGTCTTATGCAATTGTTATACAACATACTTGTTTTTAAAGCTGGTGTAGTATTGAAAGTATTAGCACTTTTCAATAAAAAAATAAAGCTTTTTGTTGATGGGCGTAAAGAAACTTTTACGATTCTTAAAAATAATATTTCACCTTCAGATAATGTCATTTGGATGCATTGTGCTTCACTTGGTGAATTTGAACAAGGAAGACCAATTTTAGAAAAATTAAGAGAAAAACATCCTACTAAGAAACTAGTTTTATCTTTTTTTTCACCTTCAGGGTTTGAAGTTAGAAAGAATTATAAGGGGGTAGACGTTGTTTGTTATTTACCTTTAGATTCAAGAAAAAATGTTGAACAATTCATTGATTTGGTACATCCAGAAATAGCTATTTTTGTAAAATATGAATTTTGGCCAAATCTTTTAATAGAATTAAAAGATAGCAACATTGATACAATTTTAATCTCCGGAATTTTTAGAAAAAATCAAATGTTTTTTAAATGGTATGGAGGTTGGATGCGTAAATCTTTAAATGCGTTTAAGTATTTTTTTGTGCAGGATGAAACTTCGCAAAATTTATTAAATTCTATAAAATTTAAGAATGTAGTAGCTTGTGGAGACACACGTTTCGATAGAGTTTATGAAATCACAAAACAAGATAATCTGCTCTCTTTTGTATCAGAATTTAAAAATAACGATTATACCTTAGTTGCCGGGAGTACTTGGAAAGAAGATGAAGAAGTATTAGTTAATTACATAAATAATTCTGCTTCAGAAAATGAAAAATTTATTATTGCTCCGCATAATATAAAAAAAGAAGCTATTGAAAAGTTAAAAAATTCAATTTTAAAAAAAGTGGTTTTATTTTCAGAAAAAGAAGAGAAAAAAGAATTAAAAAATTATCAGGTATTTATAGTAGATACAATTGGTATTTTAACAAAAATATATAGTTATGCTGATATTGCATATGTAGGTGGAGGTTTTACAAAATCTGGGGTTCACAATGTTTTAGAACCAGCCACATTTGGAGTGCCAATTATTATTGGACCAAATTATAACAAGTTTATTGAGGCTAAAGAACTCGTAAATAAACAAGCCTGTTTTGTAGCTGATAATTCTCAAAAATTATCCGTACTTTTAACAGGATTTTTTAGTGAAAATAAAAAAAGATTAGAAGCTGGATCGCTATCATTGAATTATGTGATTGAGAAAACGGGAGCTTCAGAAAAAATTTTAAATTACATAAAATGATAAGAGAGAAATTAGAACAATATTATTCGTTTGTTTTTGAAAAAGAATTGTTAGATGAAATTGAACAGGTAGGTGTATTTAAAAAATTACGTGAAAACGAATTATTGGTTGATTTGGGTGATCAAATGAAAGGCGTACCTTTATTATTGGATGGAGCAATAAAAATTGTTAGGGAAGATAAAAAAGGAGAAGAAATATTATTATACTTTTTAGAAAAAGGTGATACTTGTGCTAGTTCATTTGCCAGTGCAATTTCAAACGGGAAATGCGGTATTAGAGCAATAGCTGAAAAAGAATCTGAAATTATTTTTCTGCCTAAGGAAAAATTAGATGAATGGCTTGTGAAATATAAGTCTTGGAGAAATTTTGTAATTGATAGCTATAACATTCGTTTAAATGAAATGATGGAAACTATAGATACGTTGGCATTTATGCGAATGGATGAACGTTTATATAAGTACCTAACAGATAAGGCTCAAATAATGCGTGAAACTACTTTAAATACCACGCATCAGGACATTGCATATGATATGCATACATCTCGTGTTGTTATTTCAAGATTATTGAAGCAATTAGAGAATGAAGGAAAAATTAAGCTGCACAGAAATAAAATAGAAATTTTAGAATTCTAACATATGTAACATTTGTTACAAAACAGCATAATTTATACGATACTTTTATAGTTCTAACTAATTAAATAAATTATGGAATTTATTACACAACCATGGGCTTGGTATGTTGCCGGGCCTATTATTGCGATCATCATGTTTTTATTATACTACTTTGGTGAGCGTTTTGGAGTTTCTTCAAACTTAGAAACTTTTTGTTCTATTGGAGGTGCAGGAAGATTTGTTGATTATTTTAAAATTGACTGGAAACAAAATTCATGGAATTTAATTTTTGTTGCAGGTGGTATTACAGGTGGTTTTATAGCTTCTCAATGGCTTTCTCCTTCAAATGCAGTTGCAATTAACCCACAAACTATTCAAGATTTAGCAGATATTGGTATTCAAAATGCAGGTGCTTCATATTTACCTGATGAAATTTTTAGTATTGAAACAATGCTAACTTTAAAAGGATTTTTAATATTATTAGTTGCTGGCGTTATGGTTGGTTTTGGAGCCCGTTGGGCAGGTGGTTGTACATCTGGTCATGCAATTGTTGGCTTGAGTAATTTGGAATTACCTTCTCTAATATCCGTAGTAGGATTTTTTATTGGAGGCTTAGTTATGACTTGGTTAATTTTACCATTATTATTTTAAACAAAGAGTTATGAAATATATTAAGTTTTTTTTAGTAGGAATACTCTTCGGAATAGTAATGAGTAAAGCAGAAATAATTTCTTGGTTCAGGATTTATGAAATGTTTAAATTTCAATCCTTTCATATGTACGGAATTATAGGTTCTGCAGTTGTTTTAGGAATGATTAGTATGTTTTTATTCAGAAAAAAAATGGTAAAAACATTTGAAGGGAATGAAATTCACGTTCCTCCAAAGAAAGGTGGTTTATACCGTAACTTGTTAGGGGGTATTTTATTTGGTTTAGGTTGGGCCTTAGCAGGCGCTTGTCCAGGACCTATGTTTGTTCTAATTGGGCATGGTGTTGTTTCTATTTTAGTTGTAATTTTTGGCGCAACTTTAGGCGCATTTTTATATGGTACATTTAAGAATAAATTACCTCATTAATTTGGTTGTTTAAAATGAAAATTAATGAGATAATTGACAATCATTTTTCTGATATATTTGAAAAGCAATTATTAAATGAGCTTTGTAAATATGCCATTTTAAAAAATGTTGAAACCGATAAAATAGTCTTAGAAATAAGAAGAGAAATTAAATTTATTCCAATTATTATTTCGGGCGTTGCAAAAGTAATGCGACGAGATGGGAAAGGAAACGGTATTTTTTTACATTATTTATCAAATAAACAAGCTAGTGCCATAGCAATTTCTTACGCTTTAGAAAATATAAATAGTGAAATTAGGATTAAGGCAGAGAGCAATATTACTTACATTGCAATACCAGTAAAAATTGTAAATTCGTGGTTTGAAAAATACAGTTCCTGGAGGTCCTATTTTTTAAAACAAAATCAAGCGCAAACGTCACTTTTACTTGAAGTTATTAATGATATTGCATTTGAAAATTTGGAATTTAGAGTGCTAAAATATATTGAACATTCAAGTTTAATTTATAAAGGAAACACAATAAATAAAAAGCATTTTGACTTAGCTAGGGACTTAAAAGTTTCTAGAGAAGCAATTTCAAGAGTTTTGAAAAATTTGGAAAAAGAAGATATCGTAACTTTGGGAAGAAATAAAATTACACTCAATTAATGGAGTTAAGAGATAAATTTGGTAGAAAAATTTCATATTTAAGGTTAGCAATTACTGATCGCTGTAATTTACGTTGTCAATACTGTATGCCTGCTCAAGGAATTAATATTGTTGACAGAACCGATTTACTTTCATATAAAGAAATGTACAGAATTACACGTGTGCTTTCTGAACTAGGTGTGAATAAAGTTAGACTAACTGGAGGTGAACCATTTGTGCGCAGAGATTTTGTGAACTTTTTAGAATCTCTTTCTTTTAATAATAAATTAGATGAGATTAATATAACTACTAATGGAGCTTTAATTTCGAATCATATTGAAAAGTTAGAAGAACTTAATATAAATTCAATTAATTTAAGTATTGATAGTCTTCAAAAAGAGAAATTCGCTCAAATTACCCGAAGAGATGTTTTTGACAATGTATATGATACTTTTGAGAAATTAGAAAAAAGTAAGTTAAACTTAAAGTTGAATGTGGTAGTTCAATCAGGATTTAATACTGATGAAATTATTGATTTTATTGAGCTTACAAAAGATAAAAATATTGCTGTTCGATTTATTGAAGAAATGCCATTTAACGGAAAAGGGAAAAGAAATATGACTGAAGAATGGAATTTCAATAAAATTAAAAATCTTATATATTCTAATTATCAAAAAATAGAAACTTTAAAATCTAGTAAAAGTTCAACATCTATAAATTACAAAGTTCCAAATTACAAAGGTAATTTTGGGATAATTCCGGCTTTTACACGTACTATCTGTAATGATTGTAATAGAATAAGAATTACAGCTACTGGAATGTTTAAAAACTGTTTGTTTGATGGAGGTGTTTTTAATGTGAGGGATTTTATTAGAAGTGGTGCAAACGATGATGATTTAAAAGAGTTGTTTATTAATACGGTAAATCACAAACCAGAAAATGGTTTTGTGGCAGAAGCCACAAGAGGTAATGATGTTTCGGAAAGTATGTCGACAATAGGAGGGTAAAATCAAATGATAATTAAAAGTGTCGTTCCTGCATAGGTAGGAATATTAAAATATGAACTTAACAACAGTAAAAGAAGCTTTAGAAATAATTCTGAATAATTCTAAAAATTTTGGAATTGAAGAAATTGATTTTATAAATTCAGTTGGAAGAGTTTTAAAAGAAGATATAGTCGCAGATAGAGATTTTCCGCCTTTTAACCGAGTAAGTATGGACGGAATTGCTTTTTCATCAGAAACTTTTAATACAGGTCAGAGAGCTTTTAAAATTGATGGAATTCAAGCAGCTGGAAGTCCCCAATTAACTTTGCAAAATAAATCTAATTGCATTGAAGCTATGACTGGCGCAATGCTTCCAAACAACACTGATGTTGTAATTCAATATGAACTTATAGATATTAAAGATGGCATTGCAAACGTTAATTTAGAAGAAGTTAGAAGTTTTCAAAATATTCATAAAAAAGGATTAGATAGAAAGGAAAAGGATGTTTTAATTCCTAAAAACACTTTAATATCTTCTGCAGAAATAGGGATTTTTGCAACAGTTGGAAAATTGAAAGTGAAAGTTGCAAAACAACCAAAAGTAATGATTGTTTCAACCGGAAATGAATTGGTTAAAGTTTCTGAAATTCCTGCAGAACATCAAATTAGAAGAAGCAATGTTTATGCACTAGTTTCTTTGTTAGAAAGTTTGAATATAAAGGCAGATACAGCACATATTTTAGACGATAAAAAATCATTAGAAACCAAAATTGATTCATTTTTAAATGAATATGATGTGTTGCTATTTAGCGGTGCTGTTTCTAAAGGAAAATTTGATTTTATTCCTGAAGTTTTGGATAATTTAGGCGTGAAAAAATTATTTCATAGAGTAAAACAAAAACCTGGAAAACCATTTTGGTTTGGGAAAAAAGGTAGCAAAACTGTTTTTGCTTTTCCAGGAAATCCAGTATCTACTTTTGTAAGTTGTTTAAAATATTTTTATCCTTGGTATAATAAATCTGTTGGTTTAAATTTTGAAAATAAGCAACAAGCAATTCTAACAGATGATTTTATTTTTAAATCTGAATTAACTTATTTTCTGCAAGTAAAATTAAATCAAGAAAACGGAAAATTATATGCAACTCCAATAGCTGGTAAAGGTTCCGGGGATTTAGCTAATTTAGTGGATTCTGATGCTTTTTTGGAATTACCGTATGATAAAAGTAATTTTACAAAAGGTCAAATTTTTCCTTTAATAACTTATAGATAAAATCTTATCATTCTGAACTTATTTCAGATTCTCATTCTTATGAAGAACAAATTCACACATATAGGAGATAAAAACCAGCCGAAAATGGTAAACGTTGGTGATAAAAAAATTACTAAACGTAAAGCAACAGCAAAAGCTATAATGTTTTTGGGAACAGAAATTATTTCTCATTTTCGAGGTGAGGAATTGGTTACCAAAAAAGGACCAGTTTTTCAAACGGCGATTATAGCAGGAATTCAGGCAGTTAAAAAAACATCTGAACTTATTCCAATGTGTCATCCGTTATTGATTAATGGGGTAGCTATTGACATTGAAATTACAGATAAAGAACATATTGAAATATTTTGCACAGTTGCTATTGAAGGAAAAACAGGTGTCGAAATGGAAGCTTTAACAGGAGCAAATATCGCAGCTTTAACAGTGTATGATATGTGTAAAGCGATTTCTCAAAAAATGATTATTAAGGAAGTGAAATTAGTTGAAAAATCTGGCGGAAAAAGCGATATGAAAAATGGGTAAGCATCAAAAACACGCTAAACTAAAATTAAGAGATAACGACAATTATTCTCCAAATGAAATATCAATTGTAGGGACAAAATGCGATGTTATTTCAAATTTAGTGTATCAGGTTTCAAAAAATTTGTCAGATTATAAATTGGCTTATTTTGATGCTTCTCATAATGATTCAATAGAGAAAAAATCAATTGAAAAATTTACGTTTCATCACAATGGAACTGTTGAAATTTCAATACATTCTGAAGTGAATAAATTTAATCAAAGGGTTCAGTTTTCTCAATTTGATTTTGTATTTATTAATGGAAATCATTACCAAGGAGCAAAACAAATTTTAATTTTAGACGCTCAAAAAGAAGCTTCTGTTTTAAAAAGATTAGATCAACTTAATAATATTCAGTTTGTAATTAAATTGGAAGAAGATTCTAAGTTTTTCGATTTCCTAATAGCTCATAATCCGCAAATAAAAAATTTAAAGTGTTATTCCATTGATGAGGTTGAAAATATTTCAAAACATATAGAGAATCTTATTAAAGAAAAAATTGCTCCATTAAATGGTTTGGTGTTGGCTGGTGGAAAAAGTACCAGAATGGGAACTGATAAAGGAACCCTCAATTTTTATGGTAAAAATCAGCGTGATGTTGCTATAGAATTGTTAGAAAAGAATAATTTAAAAACCTACTTATCGGTTAGGGAAGAGCAAGAAATTCCAATTGAAAATAAAATAACAGATAAGTTTATAGGTTTAGGTCCGTTTGGTGCTATTTGTTCAGCTTTTCAAGAAAATCCTGATGTCGCTTGGTTGGTAATTGCCACAGATTTACCTTTTGTAACTAATGAAGTGATTCAATTATTGTTAAAACATAGAAATCCTTC
>Ga0208305_10000464_pt1 | contig 20883 bp, 16 predicted proteins | sample ColrivemetaGS741_FD_187605 | JGI IMG/M metagenome (GOLD analysis project Ga0208305, IMG submission 187605) | Estuarine microbial communities from the Columbia River estuary - Flood tide ETM metaG S.741 (SPAdes) (version 2) | ecosystem: Environmental > Aquatic > Marine > Intertidal zone >... | reverse complement strand
TCTTCATAATCAGTACCAACCCCAGATAGTTGTAAAGAATATCCAACAGGTGTAGAACTTCCTTCTGTAACACCAATATCAGTAGCTGTCATCCCAGATGCTGCACCAACTGTAGCTGTTATACTACCTTCATAACTTAAAAATTGCACAACAACACCTAAAGGATTAATTAAAGCTATTCCTTCATCATCATTCTGAATACCTGAATGAGGAAACCAAAGTGTTCCTCTGCCATTTTCAAGATCAGGAATTATACCAGATAAAGAAATTGTAGCATAAACCATTGAGTCAGTACCATTATACAACTCAATACTCCAACCTGTTAAATCAGTACCACTTGGTCCAGCAATTTCAATTCCTTCACCAACATCACCTCCTGTATTATCGTAATGAATTTCGTTAATAAAAACATCAGTTTGCCCAAAAGATAGTGTAACCACAAAAGTGGTTACAACCAAAAAATAAAGTTTTTTCATAGCATTTTTTTAAGTTGTTTTTAAATATAAAAAAATATTTTTATAAAATGAATTAATAGGCTAATAATTAAATATTTAGTTCATTTTTTATCGCAAAAATTAATTTTAAGTAATTTTAATGTTAGCTTAATGTTATTCTTTTTATTACTTTAGGGATACTATTTTGTATTAGCATTGTAATCGTTACTTTTGAGTGTTTTTACCTTTTAAATCTATAAAACACATGAAAAAAACTGATATTAAAATACTTTTAGTAGATGATGAGCCGGATATTTTAGAAATTGTTGGGTATAATTTAAAAAATGAAGGGTATAAAATTTATACTGCTAAAAATGGTATTGAAGCAGTTACTTCAGCTAAAAAAAACAACCCGCATTTAATAATTTTAGATATCATGATGCCGGAAATGGATGGTATTGAAGCCTGTGAGAAAATAAGAGCTACAAAAGGTTTAGAAAATGTACTTATCACATTTTTTACTGCTCGTGGTGAAGACTATTCGCAAATGGCAGGGTTTGATGTTGGTGCTGACGATTATATTACTAAACCAATTAAACCTAAAGTACTGGTAAGTAAAATTAAAGCTTTGTTAAGAAGAATAAATGAAACTCAAACTACTTCTTCTGATAAGTTAAAAGTAGGTGAAATAGTAATTGACAGAGAAGAGTATGTTATTATTAAGGATGGGAAAAAACTTTCCCTGCCAAGAAAAGAATTTGAATTATTTGCATTACTTGCTTCAAAACCAGATAAAGTATTTAAACGTGATACCATTTTAGACAAAGTTTGGGGAAATGAAGTTATCGTTGGAGGAAGAACTATAGATGTACATATTAGAAAATTACGTGAAAAGATAGGCGATGATTATTTTAAAACAGTTAAAGGTGTAGGATATAAATTTGTAATTGATGAAGATTAAAAAAACATATTCATTTGCTTTTTGGACTTCAATATTTATTACATTATTTATCACAATTATACTCTATTTTTCTGCCCATCTTTTTTTAAATAGTACAATTAAAACTTCCTTGTTTCTACTTTTTATAGTTGTAATTTTTGTTTTCACTTTTTTTATTACTCAATATCGTTTAGAAAAATTTATATATAAAAGGATCAAAAAAATATACGACAGCGTATCAGTTTTAGACCCTTCTGATTTTCATAAAACCCCTATTACTTCTGATATTGATGCACTTTCCAGGGAAGTTCAAAAATTTGCTGAAATAAAGCAAACACAAATTAGCAACTTAAACTTGAGAGAAAATTATAGAAGAGAATTTTTAGGAAATGTTTCTCATGAATTAAAAACACCATTATTTACTGTACAAGGCTATCTGCTAACTTTAGCTGACGGCGCAATGAATGATAAAAGAATTGGTAAAAAATATTTAAAACGCGCCAATAAAGGTGTTGAAAGGCTTATTGCTATTGTTAAGGATTTGGATTTAATTTCAAAATTAGAATCTGCTGATTTAACCTTAAAAAAACAGCCATTTAATATTTTAGAACTGGTTCAAGATGTTTTTGAATTACTTGAAATGAAAGCTAAAAGAAGAGGTATTTCATTACATTTTAATAAGCATTATATATATCCGATAATGGTTTTTGGAGATATCGAAAAAATTGAACAAGTAGTTACTAATTTAATTGTAAACTCTATTAAATATGGTAAAAAAGATGGTACAACAATGGTAAGTTTTGAAAAAACCGATACTAAAGTATTTGTAAAAGTGATTGATAATGGAGAAGGAATTAAAAAAGAACATCAAGCAAGACTTTTTGAACGTTTTTATAGAGTAGATCAAAGTAGAAATAGAGAACAGGGTGGCTCCGGTTTAGGGCTTTCAATTGTAAAGCATATTATTGAAGCACATAATGAGAAAATTTCGGTCAAAAGCGAATTCGGAAAAGGTTCTGAATTTTCATTTACCCTCGAAAAGGTTAAAGATTTGTAAATCTATAGTAGAAACACTTTTTTTAAAGCCGGTATAATTTATAATTTCATTCAATTTTTCTAAGCTAAATTCCTGTTGATTTGAAAATGGTGCAATTTGTTTTTCTTTCAAGTTTTTAGCTAAATAATCTTGTTCAAGTTGTCCAGGTGTTGGAATAAAAAATGCTTTTTTGCCTAAAACTACCAAATCCATTATTGTTGAATATCCTGAGCGAGCAATTACAATTTCACTTTGATTAATTGCCTTTTCAAGTTCATTGGATAACATATAATTCAATATTTTGATGTTATTAGGAGGTGTTAATTTCAAATTATTATCTAAAACCCCTCTAACAAATAATACTTTTCCTTTAAAATTTTTTAGTTCAGTTAATAATTTTTCCTCAAGTAAAGTTCTTTGAGGCTCTGGCCCTGAAAGTAACACTAAAAGATCATTTACAATTTCACTTTTTTCATATTTAAATCTACTTAAAATACCAATATATTTTAGATTAAAATCATGTGTTTCTAAATGACCCAGATTACCTGAAAAATTTGATTCAGTCTCAAAATCAGGAACCCAACATTCATTAAAATTTTTAATAATTTTTTGATGCGTTTTTGAAGTAATCCCTGTGGTTTTTCCAGACAAAACATTTAACTGATGTGTAATGTAAACCGAAGGTATATTGGAGTTGTATACACCAAATCTATTATCTGAAATAATTCCAGCTAAATTTTCCTTTTTAATTATTTGACCAACAATTTTCTGTTCTTTTTTTACAGCTGAAATTACTGAAGGAATACTTAAAAGTAGTTTAAACTTTAAATTTTTACCAATTTTCGAGTATTTAATATTGTACGAAGGAAGTTTATAATTTTTTAATAAAGGGAATTCTTTTTGAAGTAAAAATAATGCATTTCCGTCACTTGCTAAAATTGGCTCATAGTTGGCTTTTATTAAGGCATTAATTATTGGAATGCAACGCGTTGCATGTCCCAACCCCCAATTAAGTGGCGCAACTAGAATTTTTTTTTACAAGTCAAAACCTATGTCTTTCCTAAAATTCATGCCTTCAAAACATAAATTATTAATGTTTTTATATGATTGTTTTAAGGCTTCCTTAAAATCTGTTCCATAAGATGTAATTGCAATTACTCTACCCCCATTAGTTACAACTTTTCCGTTTTTTGAAGTTGTACCTGCGTGAAAAGGAATAGAATTTTCAACTTTATCTAATCCAAAAATTTCTTTACCTTTTTCATAAGCTTCAGGATACCCCCCAGAAACAAGCATTACTGTACAAGCACTTTCTTTTTTAAATTTAATGGTTTTAGTGTGTAATTCCTTATTTCCAGCTGCAATTAACAACTCTAAAAAGTCACTTTCAATGCGCGGCATAACAACTTCGGTTTCAGGGTCACCCATTCGGCAGTTATACTCAATTACTTTAATTTCTTCTTTATCTAAAATCAATCCAATAAAAACAAAACCAACATAAGGTATATTATCTTTTTGAAACCCATCAATTGTTGGTTTAATAACCTGAGTTTCTATTTTTTCCATTAATTCTTCCGTTAGAAACGGAACTGGCGAAACAGCTCCCATTCCTCCTGTATTTAACCCTTTATCTCCCTCACCTATTCTTTTGTAATCTTTTGCGCTTGGCAATGTAACATAACTCTTGCCATCAGTTAAAACGAAATAACTAAGTTCAATTCCTGATAAAAATTCTTCAATAACTACTTTACTGCTTGCAGCTCCAAACTTTTTATTTGCTAACATTTCTGTAAGTTCGTCCTTAGCTTCTTGTAAATTATTTAAAATTAATACTCCTTTACCAGCAGCTAAACCATCTGCTTTTAAAACATAAGGTGGACTTAATGTATCCAAAAATTTATATCCATCTTCTAGGTTTTCGGTTGTAAAACTTTTATATGTGGCAGTAGGAATATTATGACGGTACATAAATTCTTTTGCAAACTCTTTACTTCCTTCTAATTGTGCGGCGTATTTTTGAGGTCCAATAACTGGAATATTTTTTAATTTGCTATCATTTAAAAAGAAATCATGAACTCCTTTTACCAGAGGGTCTTCCGGGCCAACAATAACCAATTTAATGTTGTTTTTTAAAACTGCATTTTTTACAGCTTCAAAATCTGTTTGATTGATTTCTAAATTGGTTCCAACTTCTTTTGTACCAGCATTTCCTGGCGCTATAAATAACTTATTTAATAATTTACTTTGTGCTATTTTCCAAGCCATTGCGTGTTCTCTTCCTCCAGATCCAAGTATTAATACATTCATTTGTAAATTTATTTTAAGCTAACCTGTTGTGCATTATTAAAAAAGTTTCATAAACATCTGTTCAAGTGATTTTTCAAAATGAAATGGAGAAAAATTGTATCGAGAACTTTTGTTTATCATAAAATTACTATTCTCGATACTAATTTTAATCCAAAAAAGGCTTAAAATTCACTCGAATTGACCTAATCTTATCAAAATTCATAACGGGTTAAACTAATTATAGTATTTATTTAAAAAATTTGTTCTAATATTTTTTGAGTAATTACATATGTAGGTAAAACTCCTGTAGTTCCAAGACCTCCTGAAGCTAATGTACTACCTGTTTTTAAAGGATTATCAGATGCATAATATGCGTATCTAACTTGTACTTTATTTGAAATATTTCCTCTGATTTTAGAAGCTGCCTGAATTGCTTTTTGATAATGTGCTCCTTCCATTTCAAGTCCTGTAACTTTCCAAGTAGAATCATGGAAGAATTTTAAAATATCTTTATTTTGAAGGGACGTTCCCAAAACAGTTACCATAGCGCCTGAATAAACTCCAACTCCACAGCCCTCAAACATTTTCTTTTTTAATTGATTTTTAAATGGATAATTATCGGCTGTTCCTTCAAAAACATGTGAAGAAGGAATCATTATATCACCTTTTTCCCCTTCTAATATTCCAGCTTTTCCCATTATTGAAACAGATACAACATTTAAATGATGCTTCTTTTTATTTTTATCAATATATGGTTTTAAAAGTTCGTCCATTGTTTCATATGCTTGTTCACCAAAAGCATAATCCATTACAATAATTACCGGTTTTTCATCATCATTTAAACTATTTTCAATTGTGTATTTAGTTTTAGAGATATCAATTTTTTCGGTATCAATTATTTGAACATTTATAATGGTTCCTGAAGTGTCTTTTATATAAATTAAACCATTATTAGAGGCATATTCCATTACTTGTTTACGCAAATCTTCATTCTCGTCAATACTTAATAATTTAAACAAAGAAATAGTATCATTATCTTGAATTTGATTAGGCAAAACAGCTGGTGCATATATTGAGTTCATAACACTATGCATATTTGCACTAATAATATGAATTGGCCTATTTAATAAATTGTTGTTGTTTAATACTTCTTTGATATTATCTGCCCACTTTTCTCCATAAATATGATGTCCAATTCGTTCTCGTAAAATAGGACTAAAATTAATAGCTCTTCTTAAATTATTAACTTTCTCATTGATGGCTAGTTTTCCTAACCAATATATAATTTGAAAAAAACGATCTGGATTATTTTTATCACTTAAAATAGCAAAAACATTTTGAGTTTCTTCAAAAGAACGCCCTAAAACACTAGCTAAATGTGCTAACATTATGTCGCGTTCATCTCCACTTAATTTTCTATTATTAATTACTACATCCTCTAGCTTTTTCCATTCTCTAATAGCATCTTGTCCGTCATTAATTAGAACTTTATTTGCAATTTTATGAGACTCTATAAATAAAAACGTTAAATGTGTTAAAATATCATAGATTTCAGATCTACCTCTTGTAATTTCAATGTTCATTTGATCTTTATCTATTCTAAAACAATTCCTTCTTCTTTTTGGAGGAACAATTGCTTTAAAATGAGATTTAGAATACCCTTCCTCTGAAGTTAAATTAACAAATCGGCATTCTTCAATTCCCTTTGGAAGACGTTCTATAACATAAATAAGTCCGTTTAATTCTACTTTCTCCTCGGCAATTGAACCATATATTTCTGGTCTTAACAGTAATAATGATTCTCTTAAAGCATCTCCTGAAATCCCCATTGGTTTATAAAAACCTCGACTAAATAAATGGCGCATAGAAATGTATAAACGCTCAATGGCATTTGATGATTCTTGGGCTCTAGTTCTCTCGTGATTGTTTGAATGTGACATAAATTAATATTGGATTGCAAAGATACGATTTATGAATTAGTTATTGAAAATTGAAAAATTGTTATTCCTAGCTAAATCAATTAGTTTTTTAAAAGATTATTATATGCTGTTTGGTTATTTAATATTGTTGTGGCTTTTAAAATTGTAGGGTCAAATGCTGCCTTTTGTTGGTAAACACCTTCAGTATAGTAATAACGTTTTACTATTTCTTCAGTTAATGCATCGAAAATTTCATTTTTGTTCTTCTCTAATTCAGAGAACTTTTCAAATTGAATAGCTTTTAACAATTCTGAATATTTTTTTTCTAAATTTTTATCTAAATTTTCAGAAGTTGCTTTTTCAAGGGCTGTCTTAAAATTTGCCTCAGTTTCAGTTTCAAAATCAGTATGATTTTTATCTAAATATTTTAACAATTCATCAAAATCTTCTTCTTGTAAACTAAATTTTGAAGCTTCAACAATAGTTGAGTTTTTATAAAAATAGTTGGTGGCATAATTAAAAAAAGCATCTGACTTTAATAAAGTTTCAGTAGTTTTAGTAGTTGCAGGTTTTTCAATATCAATATCTGGTAAAATCCCACCACCACCATAAACAGTTCTTCCAATTGCTGTTTTATAAGTATCTCTACCAGCATCAGAAAACTTAGGAATATTTCCTTCATCATCTCTATTTGCATAATCTAATTCCTGAATACATCTTCCGCTTGGAGTGTAATATTTTGAAATTGTCAATTTCATTTGTGTTCCATAAGAAAGTGGCTTATATCTTTGTACCAGACCTTTTCCAAACGAACGTTCCCCGATAACTACAGCTCTATCATAATCTTGTAAAGAACCAGCTAAAATTTCTGACGCTGAAGCAGAACGATTATTGATTAATATTGTTAACGGAATGTCTAAATTTAGAGGGTCGTTTCTTGTTTTATAAGTAGCACTTTCTTTTTTAGTTTTAGCTTTGGTAGTAACAACCACTTTGTCTTTTGGAACAAAAAAATTAGTGATTTCAACGGCCTCATTTAATAAACCTCCTGGGTTGCTTCTAACATCAATTATCAGCTTTTTCATTCCTTCATCTATTAGATCCAAATAGGCATCTTTCACTTCTTCTGAGGCTTTTTCATTAAACTTTACAAAAGAAATATACCCAACTTCCGCATCAATCATTGTATAAAACGGAACTGCACTAACATCAATTTTTTTACGAGTAACATCAATATCAAGTGTTTTATTTTGTCGTTCAATTTTCAACTTCACACGTGTATCTGGTAATCCGTTTAACAAACTTGAAATACCAATTTCTTCAAAATCTTTAACTTCAATGTCCCCAATTTTTAATATTTTATCACCAGGTTTTAGTCCAGCTTTTTCAGCAGGAGAATTTTTTAGTATTTCTCTAATAGTAAATGTTTTGTTCTTAAATTTAGAAATAGCTCCAATACCTCCATACTCTCCTGTTGATCTTATTCTTGCATCTTCAACTCCTTGTTCATCATAAAAATTTGTATAAGGATCTAAATTACTAAGCATATAATTTATAGACTTACTTGTTAGTTTTCCTGGATTTACTTCATCTATATAATACATGTTCAACTCTTTAAACATGGTAGTATAAATATCTATTTGTTTGGCAATTTCAAAAAAATCAGATTGAAACCCAGCAGAAATTGCAATAAACCCAGCTACAAATATTCCAAATATCCATTTTTTAAATTTCATATGTCTTTTTTATTATTTTTAATGGTTAAATGCTTTTCGCTATTATTCATTTCGTTAAGTAATACACTATTTAGCACGCTCGGTTCATCTTCCTTTATTTTAGTAATCAATTTAGTGCTTACCTTTTTTAAACATAACTCCAAATCGGTATATTTTATTTCTTCTTTTGCCATATAAATAAACATATTAACATATTTATTTTCAATATTATCTAAAAATAAATGTTTGTTTTTTCTGTAAACCTCTCGCATTAGTCTTTTAATTCTATTTCTATCCACTGCTAATTTTACATTACGTTTTGGGACTGAAAATCCTACTTTTATTGGAAATTCACCATCATGATTTAATGGTGAATAAATTAATCGTAAAGGAAATGATTTAACATGTTTTCCTTCAGCAAATAATTGATCGATTAATTTTTTGCTTTTTAATTTTTCTTCTTTTCCTAAGGTGTATTGCATATAATTAGTGACTAAAATGCCTAAAATTTAAAGTATTTAGAATTGTAATTATTTTTAAATTAAATAAATTAATTCCACTTTAAACTAAAGTCAATTAAAATACTTTCACAAGTATCACAAATGTAATGAATAAAAGATTTTAATTAGTAAATTTGTCTACAAACCAAATTATATAAACCAATGTCACAAGATTTATTTCAAGCTCCAGATTATTATCAACTCGATGAATTGTTATCCGAAGAACATTTATTAGTGCGGGATGCTGCTCGCGAATGGGTAAAACGTGAAGTTTCACCTATAATTGAAGAAGCTGCTCAACAAGCCATATTTCCAACTTCAATTGTTTCTGGTTTAGCGGAAATAGGTGCTTTTGGACCTTATATTCCTGAAGAATATGGAGGTGCTGGATTGGATCAAATGTCTTATGGATTAATAATGCAAGAAATTGAACGTGGTGATTCTGGTGTGCGCTCAACAGCATCCGTTCAATCTTCGTTAGTAATGTATCCTATTTGGAAATATGGAAATGAGGAACAACGTAGAAAATATTTACCAAAATTAGCGACTGGTGAATTTATGGGTTGCTTTGGTTTAACTGAACCTAATCACGGTTCAAATCCTGGTGGTATGGAAACCAAAATAAAAGATATGGGAGATTATTATCTTTTAAATGGTGCTAAAATGTGGATTTCAAATGCCCCTTTTGCAGATATTGCTGTTGTTTGGGCTAAAAATGAAGAAGGACGCATAAAAGGATTAATTGTTGAACGCGGTATGGAAGGATTTACAACTCCTGAAACTCATAATAAATGGAGTTTAAGGGCTTCTTCAACCGGTGAATTAATTTTTGATAATGTAAAAATTCCGAAAGAAAATATTTTACCTAATAAAGATGGGTTAGGCGCTCCGCTTGGCTGTTTAGATTCAGCACGATATGGAATTGCTTGGGGTGCAATTGGCGCGGCAATGGATTGTTACGATACTGCTTTGCGTTACGCAAAAGAACGCATTCAATTTGATAAACCAATAGCAGCAACACAATTACAACAAAAGAAATTAGCTGAAATGATTACTGAAATTACCAAAGCCCAATTGTTAACTTGGCGCTTAGGAACGCTTAAAAACGAAAATAAAGCAACTTCGGCTCAAATATCTATGGCAAAACGCAATAACGTAGATATGGCTTTAAAAATAGCCAGAGAAGCACGCCAGGTATTAGGTGCAATGGGAATAACAGGCGAATACTCAATAATGCGTCATATGATGAACTTAGAGAGTGTTATTACTTACGAAGGAACGCATGATATACATTTACTAATTACTGGTTTGGATATTACGGGACATCAGGCTTTTAAATAAAATAAGGTTATATAAAAATCATTATTAATTAAAATTCTAACCTAATCAATAGGTTAATTAAACTTTTAATAAGAAAGTTACAGATAGGTTTCGTCCAGGAGCACTAATTGATGATGCAAATTCTTTATAATGAGTATCTAAAATATTATCAACATTCAAAAATATAGTAAAACTATTACTTAATTTATAGTTGGTATTTACGCTAAAAGTATTCCATTTAGGGCTCCCAAAGTAACTATCAGTTATTGAATTATAGGGAGTTTGTTCAACATTATCAATCCCTTCAATTAAATTATAATCTTCCAGTCTTTTTTTAGCATTAAATTTCCAATTTATATTTGCTTGAAAACGTTCTTTTTCAAAGCCGATTTCTAAGTTTCCAAATAAAGGAGGAATGGATGATAATGGTAATTTGGTGTCGTATGTTTTTCCTTTAGTATAGGTTAACGAACCTTTACTGTGCCAAGTATTATTAATATTTCCATTAAAACTAAAGGTACTTCCTACGATGTAGGCGTTGTCTTTATTTACATTTGCAACTACTGTACCTTCTTCTCCATCGTACATAATAGTTGGTGAATTATTTACCTCAAAATAATCGCGGGTAATGTAATTATTTAATAGTGTATAATAAATATTTAATCCTGTATGAAATTTTCTATTGTTGAAATACTTTAATACACTTGTTTCAAAATTATAGGCGTATTCAGGTTTTAAATAAATATTTGGTACTGTTACATCTCCCGATTTTTCTCTTATTTTTCCAACATCGTCAATATTTGGAGATCTAAACCCTGAAGAAATTACACTATTTAATTGCCAATTTTCTGAAGGTTTATATGCAAAACCTAAAGTTGCAGTAGCCGCAGAATTATTTAAAGAAATATCAAAATCTGGCAAGGTAATAAAAGTGTCATCTATCCAAGTTGCTTTTAAAATGGTATTAACAACTCTTAAACCAGTATTTAATGTTGTTTTTTTATTAATATCCTGACGGTAATTTACATATGAAGCTAAACTTCTGTAACTACTTCCGCCATCTGGATAACGAGATTGTACAATAAAATCATGGGTAAATCCAACAATTGCGTTGTTGTACACATCTAATATTTTTCCATAGGAATCTGAATTTACCTTATTGTAAGTAGTTTCAAATCCGTATGATAAAATTCTATTATTCCCTTTGGTTAAAGGCACAAAAAAATCGCCATTTAAACTAAAAATATTAACATCTTCCAATCTATAAGAACGCTCAAAACTATTAAACTTTCTTTGAATTCTAGATTCTTTAATATTTTGAAAAGCGGCAGTAATTGTTCCATTTTCTAACCATTTTTTATTAGGACTAATTTTTAACTGAGAAGAGGCTAATATCCTTTTTTGTGGGCCATAATACCATTCCGCCCATTTTAATGAATTACCAGAATATTCATTTAAGGCATCAAACCTATTTATATCTGCAGACTCTGAATATTGAAAATTAAACATTACATCGGTATTTTTTGAAATAGGGACTGCAACTTTTTGTAAAATGTCTAATTGATTGTATCCTGTATTTTTTTGTATTTCATTATCAGAATTTATAACTGGGGTTTCATTATAATAGCTATTTGAATTGTTAGAATATTCAAAAACTTTACCCCATTCATCAAATTCATGATTTCTGATTTTCCCCATTTTTAAATCGCCAAAATTACTGTAGGAAACACTGGTAAAAGAAGCCCATTTTTTATTTCTAAGCTCTATATTTCCTTCTGTAGTAAATTCACTATTTATAGTGCTAAAACGTGAATAGACTGCTGTATTCACTTCTTTTTTATTGCTAATTTTTGGTGTTTTTGTATAATAGTGCACCACTCCACCTAATGCATCAGAACCATAAACTACAGACGAGGGACCAAAGATAACTTCGGTTCTTTCAATAATGTTTGGGGAAACGGTAATAGAATTTTGTAAATGTCCCATTCTATATATGGCATTGTTCATTCTAACACCATCAACAACTAATAATACTCTATTTGCTTCCATACCACGCAAAACCGGACTTCCTCCTCCAAATTGAGATTTTTGAACACGAACCCCTGGTAAATTTGCTAATAAATCCGCCGAAGTTTGAGGTGCCAATCTTTTAATTTCTTCTTTTGAAGTTATTGCAACTTGTTCAGCTATTCTACTTCTTTTTTCTTCCCCTTTTGATGCCGACAATACAATTTCATCTAACATTTCAGCATTTCTGTTTAAATAAACAACAAATTCAATTACGCCTAATTCCCGCTTTAAAATTTCATATTCAACATAAGATAAGTGGTTAAACGAAAGTATATCCGAATTTTTAAAAACAGATAAATCTGCAATACCATCTTTGTTAGTATATACATAACTATCATTACTATCGTTATATATTGTTACATTTTCAATTGGTAAATTTGAACCTCTTTCAAGTACCTTTACTTGTTGAGCATTTGTATTTACATATAATATACTAAACAAAATAATAGTTATAAATCTCATAATTAACTAAATACAGATTTTAAAACGTTTAAAGATTTTGGTTTTTTAAAACCGCTTACATGTAATTCCAAATATTGAATTAATATTGAGAGTACTTCCTGTCTGTCCAAAGCACTAAAATTAACTTTATGTAACATATCAAAATTTATGCCTAAAAGCTTTTTAAAATGGGTTAATTTTTCCCCACTAACCGTGTTAAATTTCTTTTTACTTGTAAAGTTTCCTTCCAACAAATCGAAGTACTCTAAATCCTGGGCGTTTAATTCAGGATAAAAACCTAAATATTTGGTTAAATTTAAAAGGAAAAGTAAATGAAAATTTGAAACAACTTCATGAGTATCCAGCCATAATAAAGAGGTTTCTAAATACATAAAAAGTGATGCGTTTTGTTCTTCTTCTTTAATAGTATAATACAATATTTCCGATAGAAATAATGCTATTGATTGTTTTTTAATATCTGAATAAATTGAATGATAAAAATTTACTACTTCTATTTCTCGAATTGAATTTAAGGAACCTTTATTATTATGATTAGCAGTTAAATTAAGCTGCATAAGTGGTTGAAAATAAGCTGTTTTTATCTTGGCCTTTTTTGCTTTTAAAACACCTTTTAACATGTATGATTTTAAGCCACAATTTTCAGTATAACAGGTCGCAATTAAACTTGTATCACCATATTTTATGGAGTTAATAACTATTGCTTTAGTAGTTTCAATCATTATTAATTGATAATCGCAATTTTTGTTATGGAGGTTTTTTGTTTTTTATTGTCTATTAATAATACAATATATATTCCAGAAGCCACTTTCCTACCAGCTAAGTTTGTTTTATTCCATACAACTTTACCTCCTAACGATTCTTGCCCTTCTCTAATATTAGTTTCGAACACTAAATTACCAGCGGTATCTAAAATTTTAATATTAGTTCCTTTTGGCAAATGAGCTCCATTTCTACCATCAATTGTTATAAACTCATTTTCTTTTTTAGAAGGGTTTGGATATGCATAAACTTCTGTTAAAGTATCGCCATAAACGGCAACATCACTATTATAAGCTACAATACCTTTAGATGTTGCAAAATAAGCTTTCCCTGAATTTTTATCCACAGCAATTTTTAAAATTGAATTTGAAGGCAATGGGGAGTTATTTATATTAAAAGTATGCAACGTTTCGGTACCATCCGAATTTGTTTTTAAAACACCTCCATTACTTGTTCCAAACCATTTGTTGTTTGCACCATCAACTTCTATTGAATTAATAGCTTGATCACCTAATAATTTTTTAGGAATACCACTTTCATCTAAAATAATTATTGGTTCAGCGTCAACTATCGCATCGCTTAAAACTGTTGCAGCATTGTATAAAACAACTAATCCTTTTTGAGTTCCAATCCATATTCTATTATTGTCATCAGCTGCTATAGCTCTAACATTTGGGTCTGGTAATGAACCTTTCGTAGATTCTGTGGTAAGTGCTCTTTTTTTATTTCCATTTTCATTAAAAATCAACGCACCATTTCTTCTTGAAGCTACCCAAATATTTGAAGTTTTATCTACAATAAGTTCACCTAAACCCAACGCAGGATTTGTCATAACTGAACTCATATCAAACTCAGACCAGCTACCATCAAAACCATATTTTTTAATCCTTTTATCAACCCAGGAGTTAGCTATCCATAAATTTCCTTCAGTATCAAAAGCAGCGCCATTAATTCTAGTGCGCCATTCAAGTCCACTATTTAAATGAGTCCAGTGTTCAATAACTTCATTATTTTCAACCACCAACATACCATTACCATAAGAACTTATATAAACTTTATCAATATTATTTGGGTCAAAAGTTATGTTTACAAGATTTGTAACATTAAAACTCTTATAAGGTGTATTTATCCATGTATCTCCATTAAAATGATCAAAACTATAGGCTGTGTTTCGCGGTGCATAAGCTCCATCATATCCACCATAAACAACCCATAAATTGTTCTCTTTTACTGAAATTGAAAAAGGTAAATTAGAAACAGGACCTTCGGGATGAACTTCTTCAAAATTCGGAATGTTTTCAACAGTACTTTTTAGCAAGCCAAATTCTCTGGTTCCTAAATACAACATATTATTCTCAAAAAAAGCTGTATTTAAATTGAAGTAAAACTGTGCACTTGTAGTAGTAACATAACTAGATATTTCAGAATCAACTGAATTTAAAACATATACTCCTCTTTGTGTAGCGACAGATAAAAATTCATCTGAAGCTTTTAAAGAACGTATATTTTGAGGATAGTTTTTCTGTAACTCTAAACCAGCGTCTTTTATTTTATATAATTTACGGTCGTTAGACACATAAATTTGATTATTAAACACCTCAACATTAGAAAAATTTCCTGAAAAATATTGTGTCCAATTATTAAAATCTATCAAATTTGGATTAGTTATATCAGCAATATACACTCCATACTCAGTAGCTGCATAAATAAAATTATCAAGTATTTTAATTTGGTTTACTTTAATCTCAGATGATTGATTTCCAATAAAATAAGTGTCTCCAAACTGTAGTTTTTCAATGTCGTAAACTATTATTGCAAAAGATGTTGAGATATATAGTTTATTATTATAACCAATAATGTTATTAATACTTTTATTCCCTGAAAAATTAAAATTTACAATATCTTTTAAAATTGTTATATTATTATCGTTATCAATAATTTCAATTAATCCAGTTTCGTAACCAATTATTAGTTTCTCATAAGTTTTGCTATAATATAAACTTGAAGTTAATTCACCCGAAAGACCATTTACTGAAGATGTTTTGGTTATTTCACCATTTAATTCGTTGAAAGTAAAAATGGCATTATCTACAATTGCATGAATTTCATTTTCAGTTTTAATAAAGTCTTTTACGTTATTGTAGGAGTAGAAATCTTCCCAATTTTTAGAATAATCTGTCTGCGACCAAAGTCCGGTGCTTAGAAAAAGAAAGGTTAATATTTGGCTAATTTTTTTCATAAATTAATTCAAATATATCCATTAAAAATTTAATTGTAAAGGTATTATTTGGATTAAATTTTTATTAAAAAAAAACCTTGAACATTGTAATTTAATCTTACAATGTTCAAGGAATAAATAAATCAACCCCAAAGACTTATTTAATGTTTTTAAATGTACAGAGTCAAAACCCCTCTTGACAATAATACAAATCAAAGATAAGCATGTTATTATCTAGAAATTTTTCAAATTAACAAAAACTAATAAAAAGTTAACAAATGGTTGTTTTTTTACAACAAATGGTAATTAAATTTTTTAGGAAAAGTGAAAAAAATCATTTAAAAAGCAGTCTAACACCCTTAATTTCAACAAATTTAGAATTTTTATAGGTAAGCTATTTACTATTATTTACAAATAGAATGATAATTTTTTAAATTTATAGCAAAGGAAATTTAATTGAAACTTGGGTTCCAGTTGTAGTGTTTGATGAAATATCTTTAGTAACAATATGAACATCTTTATTTTGATACAGCATTCTAATTCTATTTTCTGTAGCCTCTGCGCCAAAAAATTTGCGCTTCTGACTCATATGTGAAAGTTCCTTTGCCTTGTTAATTCCAATTCCATTATCCAAAACAATACACAAAACATTCCCTTTATCTTCCTTAATAGTTAGGTTGATGGTTTTTTCACCTTCTTTTTTCATAATTCCGTGCCAAATTGCATTTTCAATAAAAGGTTGTAAAAACATTGGTGGTACTTTTATTTTATCCAAATTTAAATTTTTTTCAACATTTACTATATATTTAAAACCACCTGTAACACGCATTTGTTCTAATTTAACATAAAGAGCTAATATTGATAACTCATCTGTAAGAGATGAAGTTGGACTTGAAGAGCTATTTAAAATTACACGAATTAGTTTTGAAAATTTAGTGATAAAATCTGAAGCTTTTTCCACTTCACTTTTTAATACAAAATTATTTATAGAATTAAGTGAATTAAATAAAAAATGAGGGTTCATTTGACTTTGCAAAGCGGTCATTTTTAACTCCTCCATTTCTTTTAGCTTAATGGCTAATCTAACTTCTGCATTTTTGCTTTTTTGTTCAATTCTTTTAATAGTAAAACCAATAATTATTGAGAAAATAATACATTGTAGCATTGCTCCTAAATACACAAAAAACATAGGTTGAACACCAAGGTCAGTAAAGAACTCAGTTCCAATAAAAATTTCTAAAAAACTAATGTTTGCTAATAACAAATAAATAAGAGAGCCAGCCACAAAATAACTAGAAAAATTATCTTTTATTCTTGTATAAACAACGTAATAGGAAATAAGTGTGAATATAGTTAAAAGAGGTGCTACTAAGGTAAACGCTTTGATTTGAAATTCATATCCCAACAAAAATTGAATTAAAATAAATGTTGGAAATAAAATTAAAAGCACCTTTGTTTCAATTACAAAATACCTGTCCCATTTTATTAAATGAGATCTAGTATCTAATAATTCTCGGGCAAATAAAACATATGCTGCATATGCCAAAAATTGAATTGAAAAATTAATGTAATTATAAAATTCACTTACTTTACCTGTAGCAATATGGCTTAATAAATAAATTGTAAGGGCTAAAAGGTATAAACTATAGTATAAATAAAGTTTACTTCTGTTTTGAAAAAATATTAACAAATGATAAACGAAAAGAACGAATAAACCTCCTCTAATCCATGAATATATTTCAGAATGAAAATCTAGTAACATTCTTTAGTCCAAATAAAGTTTCTTAAATAATTCTGCTTTTCTATTTCTACTAATACTTGCTGTTAATCCATTGGTCATAATTAACTCACCTCCTAATCCTTTTAGGTATTCTTTTACATGATTTAAGTTAATAAGATATGAATTATGCACTCTAAAAAATTGAGGAAATAAAAATTTCTTTTCAACTTCTTTCAAAGTTTTAGAAACCAATATTTCTTGCTCTGATTTTAAATAAATTGTGGTATAACTTTTATCAGATTTTAACATTACCACATCATCTCTTTCTAATAAATATACTTTACCGTCGGCAGAAATATTTATTTTATCATTATTATCATTTAAGTTATTTAATAATACTTGTAATTTATTCTCAAGTAAATCACCTCTTTTAGATTTTTGAATTTTACTTAAAGAAGCCACCAATTCGTCCTTGTCAACTGGTTTTAGTAAATAATCAATTGCTGAAACCTTAATTGCTTTTAAAGCAAACTCATCATGTGCTGTTGTGAAAATAAGATTAAAATTTCTGTTCTCTAGTTTTTCTATCATTGTAAAACCATCCATCTCAGGCATCTGAATGTCTAAAAATACAACATCTGGTTTATCATTATTAATAATATCAATAGCTTTTATTGGAGAATTACAAGTTGTAACCTCAATGTCATCAATATAATTATTAAGCTTCCATTCTAATGCTTCTAGAGCATCTATTTCGTCATCAACTAATAAGATTTGCAACATAATTAAAGGGTCGACGTAAATTAATTAATTTGCAATATACAACATTTGAATATATGTTCAAACTGAAAAATTTTTATTTCAAAATTTTGATTAATATCATTGCCTAATAAATCAACAACTGTAATGGTGTATTTTACTTTTTTTGGTGAAATTTCAATTTCATTAATTTAGGTAGTTTCTCCAATATAACTATCATTTATATACCAAAATACACTCTTATTTGTATTTGATTGTATTAATTTAAAAATCAATTTATTAAAATCTTTTGTTAAATAAATTGTAGCATCTTATTCAGGAAATACAAATGCCATTTTAGGTGAATTCTCAAACAAACAATCCCTTCTATAATAAGGTAATCTTTTATATTTCAAATGCTTAAATAATTAAATATAAAAAAGGACCGTTGCTACTACTGATATTCTTCTAATTCATCTGAACAAAAAATAATTCGTAATATTAATACAGCATTTTAAAATTAAAATGGTATTAGCAAATTTTGAATGAAGTTCTAAAATAAAATTTTAATTTTTTTAAAAACTATTTTTTTATAGGAAGTACATAAAAAAATACTGCCATAAAATGACAAAAACTACCTAATAATACAAAAATGTGAAAAATTGCATGGTTGTATTTAATACGTTTAATGCTATATAAAATTGCGCCAACCGTGTAAGATATTCCTCCACCTAAAAGCCATAACAAACCTTCAATTGGTAAGTTTTGTACCAATGGTTTAATGGCAAAAACAATTACCCAGCCCATTAAAACATAAGCAATAGTTGAAATTTTATCAAATCTACCGGTAAAAAATAATTTTAAAATAACACCAGCCAGTGCCAACCCCCAAGAAATTCCGAAAATAGTCCATCCTACCCAGCCGTTTAAAACAACTAGAGTAAAAGGCGTGTAGGTTCCTGCAATTAAAATATAAATTGATGCGTGATCAAAAACATTTAATCGATGTCTTAATTTAGGTGTTTTTGAGTAATGATAAAATGTTGATGCCGAATACAAAACTAATAAACTTGCACCATAAATACTGAAACTAACAATATGCCAAGCTGTACCTTCTAAACTTGCAAAAACAACTAATAAAACTAAGGCAACTACACTTAAAACCAACCCAAAAGCGTGTGATAATATGTTTAATTTTTCTTCTTTAGGATCGTAATAGGTGATTTTTTTTTCTTCCATTTTTATACAACGAAATTAGCACTATTTAAGTATTTTTTATGTCAGAAATTAATTCATTATAAATTAAATCAAAAGTTTGTTTTTTTAGAGTAGTGTGGTCTTTTAAAGTAAGTCCATTTGTTTTAATAAAATGATGCACTTTTACACGTAATTTTCCAGGACCTCCACTAAAAAAAGTATACGAAAACAGTTTTTTGCAATCGTACATTGTAATTGGAACTATTGGTATTTGATGTTCTATTGCCAAACGAAATGCGCCATTTTTAAATTCTGATAACACCACACTTTCATCCTCTGGAACCAAGCCTTCAGGAAAAATACACACATCCAATCCATTGCACAACCTTTTTCTAGCTTCATCAAACACTGCTTTTCTACTTTCAGAATCACTTCTATCAACTATAATACACGTTCGTTTATAAAAGAATCCAAAAATGGGAATTTTTGTAAGCTCTTTTTTTCCAACAAAAACAAACGGATTTTTTGCTATAGCCAACATTACCATAACATCTATCATAGATGTATGGTTTGGACAAAACATATAACTTTTAGAATTATCAAGCGCTTCGTCTTTAACCAAAGAAATTCTAAAACCCATTACGAAAAGTAATGTTTTCCCCCAAGCTTGGGCAATTTTAAAAAAAGTTGGATATAATTTATCTGATGAGGTAACTATAAGTAATATCGGAAAAATGGCAACAATACTCAACAATATCCAGCCATAAAACCAACTACGCCAAAAAATGTAAAAGGGGTATTTAATTTTTTTCATATGTTCACATTTTATTATTAAACGGTAACATATGCAATTCGCAATTAACCATTTTTTTAAATCAAATTTTGAAAAACTCGTTTCTTAAGTTTCAAATGTAAATATTTTGATTGACAATTTGATAATTCAAAAAACTGAAACTCTTATTTGTTAAATTTCTTACATTTATAAAATATTAACTTTTAAATTTAATTATTATGTTGTATTCAATAATTATAGGTGGAATTGCAGGTTGGCTTGCTGGAAGAATTATGAAAGGAGGCGGATTTGGCATTTTCAAAAATATTTTACTCGGTATAATTGGAGGCTTTGTAGGAGGTTGGTTATTTAATAAATTTGGTTTACCTTTTTTTAATAATTTATTTAATAATGGGATTATTGGAGACTTAATTGAAGGTGTAATTGGTGCTGTTGTTATATTGTTTGTTGCCGACTTAATTAAGAAAAAGCAACCTACATCAGAAAAATAATTTAAGCGACTATGGTCGCTTTTTTTATGCAATTGAAATATGTACTTTTGTCCCAAAGAAAAAAATATTAAATGTCAAGAATTTTAACTGGTGTTCAAAGCACCGGAACACCACACTTAGGAAACTTATTAGGAGCAATTATTCCAGCCATTGAAATGGCAAATGATCCTAAAAACGAATCATTTTTATTTATTGCAGATATGCATTCACTTACACAAATTAAAAACGGTGAAGAATTACGCCAAAATACATATAGTACTGCTGCAACTTGGCTTGCTTGTGGGT
>Ga0208305_10000463_pt1 | contig 20906 bp, 25 predicted proteins | sample ColrivemetaGS741_FD_187605 | JGI IMG/M metagenome (GOLD analysis project Ga0208305, IMG submission 187605) | Estuarine microbial communities from the Columbia River estuary - Flood tide ETM metaG S.741 (SPAdes) (version 2) | ecosystem: Environmental > Aquatic > Marine > Intertidal zone >... | reverse complement strand
TTCTTTTGAAAATGCTCCTTCAAATGTCCATGCGTTATTCTTTAATCTCATTTCTTAACTCCTTGTTTATATCTATAGCTTTTTCTAAAAGCTTTAATGGTGATCCTTTTCTGCTAGCTGATGTAATAAATGCCAAAGTATCTTTCGGAAGACACTTGCCACCAAATCCGTGTTTCATATCCGGTCCAGGAACCATCATATGACTATCACCTATACGTTTATCAAGATTTATCAGATCTGTTAACTCATCAAAATCACTATCACTATAAAATTGTTTTAATTCATTAAAGAATATAACCTTTGTTGCAAGGAAACTATTAATAGCATATTTAGCAAATCCAGCTTTTCTTAAAGATGTAAATCTTACTTTACGTATACTTATATCTGAATTTATAAATAAATGAAACCAAAATCTGGCAGTGTCACCACCGAATATAGCAAACTTTTGATCTTTAAATTGTTCTACTGAATTAACTTCAGTTAAAAACTCTGGATTATATGTCAAGTGCTTATCGTATTTTAATAATTCTATAAGCTCAATTGATATAGTTGATTTAATAAGAATAGGTGTGTCAGGTGATTTCATACGTATAGTTCTGATATACTGTTCAACCAGCATGTCATCGCATTCACCCGTAGGGCCTTTAGGCGTGGGTAGACATAATATAATACCATCATAATGATATTTTTCTATATTATCACTTGGTTCTATATCTATAATGTCTATGTTATTATTATTTTCCAGGCCGGCATGCACAGCTTGACCTACAATGCCAAATCCTATTATTAATAAATTTTTCATGATTATATTATATCATATAAAGTTTAAAAGTACATACCTTTATGATACTCTTTAAACCAATCTGCGTAATGTTTAACTCCTTCTTGAATTGTTGTGGTTGGACTATATCCTAATCCTTGAATCTTTGTAATGTCTGCTTGTGTTGATTTGACATCTGCTGGATGCATAGGTAACATATTCTTTTGTGCTACTCTACCTAATTCATTCTCTAAGCATTCTATATAATCCATGAGCTCATTTGATTTACCTGTACCAAGATTATAGATCTCATGATGATTTATTGCTGGGGTGAGTAATAGATTCTCTAATACAAGATGAATACCATCAACTAAATCACCAACATAAGTAAAGTCTCTTTGCATATCACCATCGTTATATACATCAATAGGTTTACCTTGAGCCATAGCTTCTGCAAATAATCCTAGTGCCATATCAGGTCGACCGTATTCACCATAGACCGTGTAGAATCTTAAGCCTGCGGCTAGCAGTTTCGAAGATTCAAATTGCTTTTCATTTACGTATTTAGACCAAGCATAAGGATTAAGATGATCAGAATCTACAGTAGATGATGAGGCATATACAACAGGTATTTCATATTCCTCACATGCATGAATCAATCTTTGAGTTCCAGTTATATTTGTATCAATATACATTTGTGGATTCTCTAAAGAATGTCGTACACCTGCATGTGCAGCTAAATGAATAACTCCATCATAATTTTCTAGATGATGTCTCCAAGGGATAATCTCTATATCATGATTATATGTTTTGATACCAAACTTATCTTTTAATATGTTTGCCCTATCATGTTTTAATTGAGGATCATAGTAGTCATTAAAGTTATCTACACCACCAATTTCATAACCTTGCATAGCTAACTTCTCAGCTAAATGAAATCCAATAAAACCAGCAATACCAGTAATATATATTTTATGCATGAGCCATAAGTAATTCTAATCCTTTCTTCTTCTTTTCCTTTTCTTCCTTTGCAAAATCTTTGACAGCTTTGTCAGTATCTTGTATTCTAGAGATCTTCTCACGAAGTGTATCAAGAAATGATTGATCGATTGGACTATTTAAATCAATGGCAGATACAAACTCTTCAATGTTTGCTTGCTCCATAAATTTAAATTTAATATCAGCTTGTTTCTTTTCTTTAACGATTCTACGTATAAAAGCAAAGTAAGCTATCTGTGTAAAATATGAGAATGCATTAGGCTTACCAGTTCTTGTGCTTGCATCTATTCTATAATTGTATATTGCTTTAAGACAGTTCTCAACTCCATCCATGACCATTTCATCTCGATATGTATATCGTACAAAGTTTGGCTTATGAGATAATCCTTCACAGATCTTCATAAAACATATTGCGATATAATCAGGTACAACTGGATTCTTCGTACCAGCTTCTTTGGCTGCATTTGCTTGTGTAACATAATCAACAACTGCATATGAGAAGTCTCTGTTATTTACGTAATGGGGTTTGTCACGAGGTTTAATCTTTTCAGGCATAATATTTCCTATTAGTTCAAATGTATTACCATTATAACACATTTCGCGCAATTGTACATACTTACTTTAAATAATATTTATTTTAGCTAAAGTGTGTACAAAGCGGCTTTTCTATGATATAATAAAAGAGTATCTTTGCGGGGGGATAGTATACAGTTAATGGGTGGTGGAATTTCCTTTCATGATCTTCATTTGTTCTTCAACCATCTCTTTATCAGTTTGGATCTCATCTAATATAATCTTCATATAATGTGCCTTTACATCATCAGTCACATCTGTAGTAACCATAACATTAAAGTCTTCTAAGACATGTAGTTTCTGATTAGAGAATGGTAGCCATGGTGTCATAACATAATGAGAATCTAAATCTTCTACTTGTACCTTCATCGGTTCTTCTATACCAATAAGTGCACCATTAGACTCGTCATCTAAGTCATGAGTGTATGCTATAATTGATTCACCTGAAACTAACTTAAACATTTTAACAGGTAAATCTGATATTTGATCTGGGAAGTTCTTTTCCATGTATGTATTTATAATAATTTCACCTCGTGGATCTTAAATTTAAACCTTTCTTTACTGTATATTTTAACCCTCTCACCACTATGATTTAAGGTATAATTCTTATTTGCTTTCCAATGTAGGTCATCTGCAATGTCATATACCGTGGTATCAAGTGTACTCTTTCTTAATCCCCTACCAATACTTTGCAATACTCGTATCTGACTCTTACTTGGACTTGCAAATATAATATTGTGTAGGTTAACTATATTTATTCCTGTAGAAAATGTACCATATGAACAGACTAATATAGCATTAGACTCTTGCTCAGTGATTGATCTAATTTCTTCGCGCGTGTCAGCTGGTGTCTTACCACTCACATAGAATACTTTTCTATCCTTATCTGTTTCACTATTGATTAATCTAAACAGCGGTTCACCATGCTTCTCCACATACTGAAATAATACTAATGTATTACCTTTAAGATCTATAGCTAAATTCTTTATAAAGTTATTTCTTTTAGATGATGTAACAATCCAATCTACCTCATCTTGATATTTCATTTTACTTACTTCTTTACAATGTTCCTCTTTGTGTTTAAGCAATAATATATCAATCTTTATATTGGCAAGATCACCACGATCGATTAGCTCTTTACTTGTTGTGATATTCTTATGTGGTCCAAACAAACCTTCGAGGACAAGCTTATGTGTTTGTGTACCATCTAATGTACCTGTTAAGCCATATCGATAGTTTGCATTCACACATTTAGTTAAGATACTTGTAAGTGATTTAGCTTTAAATCCATGAGCCTCATCACCAATAACCATACCAAACTGTTCGAAATATCCTTTTTGCATTTTGTATATAGACTGCCATGTAGACACATAGATCTTTTTAGTCTTATGACCTTTATCTAAACCTGCCATAATCTCATGACATCCGTTTACATCAAAGTTAGGATCATTCTCAGAGTATTTTGCAAAGTCTCCCACCATTTGTTTAACAAGTGATGTAGTAGGAACAATCAATAATACCTTATCTGCAATATGGTCATAGCTCATATCTAAGTAGTATCTCATCATAAGATATATGATATAAGATTTACCTGAAGCTGTAGGACTTACTAACAATCCTCGTTTATTCTCAAGTGCATATTGTACCGCAGATAACTGGTAATCTCTTGGTGCAAATGGTAATATATATTCATCGATAAAAGACATATCAACTTCTTGATGTGCACCAGGAAGGTTAGCCTCTGACTTAATACCATGAGGTAAAATTTTTACTGCTATATTTCTTTCTGCAGCGAACGCTGCAATATATTTGTATAGACCAGAGTATATGGATTGATCTCTTAGATTGAGTAGTCTTACCTTACCATCCCACATCTTATTTCTAAATTGTGGCATGAATTTATAACCAGGAACAAAGAATGTAAAATACTCTGCTAGTTCTTGTATGATTCCTTTATCTTCACAATCAACATAAAGAAAGGCTGCATCTTTAGTCTGTAGTGTTATTTCTTCCATGTGCTAAGTGTATGGCAAATTCCATAGCAGTCATTCCATCAGGATAGACTACATCTAAAGGTTTTGATTTGAGTAATGCTTCAGTCTCTTTTATAAGCTTTTCGAACTTAGACTTTTCAGCACAAGGCTTTAAGTCTTTATTCATATTGTTATAATGTACGAGTAATAACTCAAGCGTCTTGCGACTAAACTCCTGCTTCAAAGGATCTCCATTTAATTATGTTACCAATATTCTGATGTCTCCATCGTATTGTACTCATGATTTCTTCTAATGTTTCAATAAGAACCTTATCATATTCAAGTGCTGCTTGAGCTTTTTGGATATCAAGATCTGCATCATAATAATAGTTCATGTCACCTTTCAGTGGTTTATTCAGACCACCGAAAGGATCGTATTCCCATTTGAATGCATCTATCTGATCTTTAGATAGTTTACCATTATAGTATAACCATTTATCTTTTAACAATGTTTTATAATCAAGATCTTTTTTCTTTCTACGCATCTTAGATATAGTAATTAACTCTAAGTACTTACTATGTACGCGTGCCATCCTGACAGTAGTGTCATCTAATTTCAAATCATCTATTATGGAATCTTCCTTCCACATCTCTAATACTTGTTCAATATTCATAATAATCTAGTTATATCTATAATAGTTATATTATATCATAGTTTTGCTCATTTGTACACAGTATCTATAATAACTTTTGTGATGTCATATGGGTTAGCATTACTTGCAGGTCTTCTATCTTCTAAGTAACCTGAGGTATAACCAGACTCAATTGTCTCAAGAGGTATTCTCACACTAGCTCCTCTATTGCCTTCACCATATGTAAACTGATCAATAGAAGCAGTCTCATGTTTACCTGTCAATCTCTCTTCATTATGTTTACCATAAACAGCTATATGTTCTGCATGTCTGTCATGCATCTTACTGAGTATATCTGTAAATGTACCTAACCTTGCACCATTCCTCATCTCATCTGTAGAGAAGTTTGTATGCATTCCACTACCATTCCAATCACCCTTACGAGGTTTAGGTTGGATATTAATATCATAACCATGTTCTTCTGCAACTCTCTCTAATATATATCTACTCATCCAAAGATCATCTCCAGCATTCTTTGCACCTTTACTAAACACTTGATATTCCCATTGACCTAAGGCAACTTCAGCATTTGTTCCAGTAATATTAATCTCTGCATTAATACATTTAATCATATGATCAGATACCACCTTACGACCAGCAACTTTACTTGCACCTACTCCACAGTAATAAGGTCCCTGTGGTCCAGGCTCTCCATCCTGCCATCCAAGTGGTCTATTACCACCATTCATTATAAAGTACTCTTGCTCAAAACCAAACCAATAGTCATCAGAATCTTCAAACTTTATTGCAGATCTCTTTTCTGTTTCACACATAACAAGCCATCCATTGAAATGGAATGGGTTAGGATAGATTTTAACGGGGGTAAGTATGCAATCTGAGTGATCGCCTGTGGCTTGGCCGGTAGACGAACCGTCATATGACCATTTTGGAACTAAGCTTAGTTCTTGTATATCTCCTTCAGCAATTTTTATTTTACTACGTAATTGCTCTTCGGCATCTAGCCATACGTATTCTAGTAATGTTTTCATTGTGTATTCCTTTTAAAATTAAAAAGGACTTCGTTGTCATTGTGGGAGCTTCGTTGCCCTATTTATTTATACGAATTCGTAATAGGAATAATCAAATGCGGCAACTGCAGTAAGATATTCTACATCAGTTGTTGTGATATCAAATGGAAGAGATGAAAGACTTGTCGGGTAAGCATCTACAAATTTGATTTGTTTTGTTACATTATTTGCTGAGTTCATAACAGTAAGTGTTAAGTCTCTATAATGATCTGAAGAAGTTGTTGTTGCGTGTTTTGTTTCTACATTAGATTTCATCCAATCAAAAATCTCTTTATAGTTTAAAAGATCTTCGTCAATAAGATATGATATTTCAAATGATCCGAAATTAATTTTATCACCGGCTCTACCTACATTAATTTGTTTAAAATTTAATGCAGCACCTTCAACTGATACATCAGGAAGGATCATTGTTTGAATCGTGAATTCTGCTCCAGAATAAGCTTGGCTATCTAGAGTTAAAACAAACGACGATGGATTTAAAAAGTTTGGCATAATGTTATTTATAAAGAAAAATCCCCCAATTAAGGGGGATTTCACTGTGTATATTTAGAAAATTATAGGTTAGTAACCTTACGTTTTCTGTAGTATACGTTGTTGTTATTTCCTGCAGTGACAAAAGGATTGTCAGCAATACCGTAACGAGTTTTGAATCCGATTCTTGGTTGGAAATCATTCTCACCAATTGTCTTCATCATGCTTAATGGAACATATGGGCAATAGAACATTCCAGCGTCATATGGGTTAGTACCCTTATAACCAACGTTGAAATAGTCTACACCAGCATATGGGTCAACGTAAACTTTGATGTTACCATTCAAAGTACCAGCAAGCAAGCCGCCAGTTACGTCAGAATCCATTTGCTGTGCACCTAATGCACCCATACCAGTGTCCATAACGCCAGCAGCATTTAATGCCGCAGCAACGTTGTTAGATACTAGTACCCAGTTACCCTTACCGCGACGAGTGTCAACAGCAATTTGGTTAGCTTCATGCTCAATTGCTTGAACTAGAGCTTTATAACGCTCAACTGACCATCTAGCACCACCGTTATCAGTAGTGTTAGTAGCATTGAATGTACCAGCAGCAGCACCACGAGTAGAAACTTTCGCGCCAATGTTTACAAGGCGGATAATTTCACGATTCATTTCAGCTAAAATTTCAGTTGAAAGAATGTTCGCAAGTTCTGTTTCAGCAGAAAGACCGTGGATAGCTTTAAGGTCTTGTGCTAATTCAGTAGTGTACTCAGCTTTAAGAGCACGAGACTTTGCAGTCACAGTAGTCTTATCGATTGAGAACGCCATTGAAGGAATAGCAGGACCAGAGTTACCTTGTGCTTCAGCAGTAGCCGTAGCATTACCTGAACCAGGCATATACTCAGCAACAGTATCAGCGTCAGTACCTACTGAACCACCTGAAGTAGGATCGTCACCAGAGAACGGATCGTTGTTACCAGCATCCGCAGCACCAGTATCGCCAGAAGCAGCACCAGAGAATCCAGTGTCAGCTTCGTTGAACAATGCTTCAGTACCACCTTGAGTGCTGTACTTAGACTTCATTGCAAAGATTAGGCCAGTTGGTCCAGTCATTGGTTGAACACCAACTAGATCAAATGCTAACATTGCAGGAGTCGCACGTCTTACTAAGCTAATTAGGACAGGATCCCAATTATCAATGTTTGAGCCAGTAGCGTTAGCAGCAGTTTCCGTTAAAGAACGTTCTTCTGATAATGCTTTTTCTTGGTTCTCTAGAACGACAGCAGTTACTTGACGCTTGTGTGCATCAGTAATCTTGCCAGCTTCTTGAGACTCAAGTACAGGAGCCCATTTTTCCTGTAATACTTGTCTATTAATTTCCATTTAAAATTCTCCTATTAGATGGACGTTGTGCGCTGTATTGCGCTTAGATACTTCTTCATTGAATCCGAAACATCTTGTTCTTGTGTATCCTCAGTAATAGCATCAACTTCCGGAGTTGCTTCTACCGCGGTATCTTTCTTAAGGTAAGATTCCTTAATTGTAGCTACTTTAGATGCAAAAGATTCGTTATCATCAGCTTCAACAGCCTCTGCTAATTCTTTTACTTTTGCCGCTTCAGTTGCCGCTAAGCCTTCACATGCTTCTGCTACGATTTCCTTACGTTGGTAAGTTTTAACTTGCTCAGCAAGTTCCATAGCATTTGCAGTTGCGTCATTTAACTGAGCTTTAGCATCTTTTGCTTCTTCAGATAGAGCATCTAAGATGTCTCCTTTATCCGAAGGCACATTGATGTGGTGCTCACTAAATAACTGACCTAGTGAATCAATAAATGACTCAGTGATTTCAGACTTCAAAGAATGCTCAATCGCAACTTCGTTATCCTTCATCCAGTTTTCGACTACATATGTTAAGTAACCGTCAACCTTGTCAACTAAATCTTCTTTAATAGCTTCAACTTCACCAGCTAGATCAGAAGCATATCTCTCTTCTAATTTTGCTGTTTCAGAAATGATTTTTGATTGCAGTGCTGCTTCAAAGATAGTCTCAGCTTTCGCTTTGAAACCTTCAGATAATGTATCTTCGTCTTTAATTAACGCTTCAACATCTTCTTTAAATTTCTTTTTAGACTCTACTGTATCGCCTTCAGAACCATCATCAGCTTTGACTTTCTTTTTCTTAGCTTTTGATTTACCTTCTAGATCACCTTCGTCATCTACTTGTTCTTTCTTAGCTTTACCTTCTTCAACATCGCCTTCATCTTCATCACCTTCATCGTCCTCTTCTTCTTCATCGTCTTCCACTTTAGCTTTCGCTTCTGCTTTTTTCGCTGCTTCGAAGATCGCGTCAAGGCCCTCTTTAGACATTCCTGTCATTGAGGCTTGTATTGCTGATACTGTACGAGCTTCCGTAAGAGGTGCTTCTGGTGTTTCCACCGTTGCTTCTACTTCCGTATCCTCTACGATAACCTCTGCTACATCTTCAACAATTTCGTCTTTAACTTCAGACATTATGTTTTCTCCTATAGAGATTATAGTTTAGAGAGGAAATGCTCAAAACCTGCCGATTGTTGCTCTTCCGAGAACGTCACTTTAGATTCTTTCACTTCTGTCTCACCTTCTTCAATTACCTTAACGAAATGACCAGGTCTATCCTGCTCAAAAGAAACTCCTTCCATAATGCCATTTACATATGCATTAGGGGCAGAAGGATCCTGGACAATATCAACTGTGTTCAGCATAAAATCATCTGCTACATAGTTAACACCATCTTTCATAGAAAGGCTTCCCATACCACGACTAGACACTCCAAGTTGCACGCCACCTTCAACAAGACCTTTTACAATCTTACCCATAGGGGTATCCAAAATAAGTGCTTTTCCCATCACATTATTACCATCCCATTTAAGTTCAGTAATTCTGTGAGAAACTTTATCCAAATTAATGGAAGGGCCATCAGGGTGATTCAATTCACCAACTGCACGACCTGTAATAACTTGCTCGTTGACAAATCTATCAACGGCTTTTGTAAGAACTTCACGTGTGTATATACGTCCATTCTTATTTTTGTTCTCAGCTTGCATAAAAACACCTTCTAAAAAGGTACTCTTCTTACCATTCTTAGCTTCCTCTATTGAATAGCCAAGTTGGTGCTGAGTATATTCTGTGATTAACTTCATTTACGCTCCCATTAATTTGATGAATTCTTTAACTGCTTTTTCAGCACTAGCTAAATCTTTATACTTATCAAGCTTGACACCATCAATATATAAGTTAAACTTGCTTGTGATAACAGCGGTCACATTTTTCTTTTTTCCAAGTTTGGTTAATTCCTTGGCTACCTTTTCACCCTTCGGGAGCTTCAATTTAGCTTCGATTACTTCATTAAATGATTCCTTAAACGTCAGCATTCGCTTCAACTTCCCCTGTCTCTGTCTCCACAGCAGGTTCTTCTACCGCTGGAGCGTCATTAGATGCTCCATACATTTTCGAAGCAACTTCTTGTTTATGATTATCCAATGCACTTATTATCTTATCTTGCATAATACTATTAAAAGTATTGTTGCTTTGTTGTGCATCGCCCGTTTTTATGTTGTCAATTAGTTCTCTTGTTGTCATAATCTCTCTGTATAGTATTTATAAAAATGTTTATTTCCAGTAAACTTTATGTATTACAATATGTTTATATAGTCGCACCAGATAAATCTGGGTTAATATCACCAGGTTCTATCGGATCATCTTTATTATCTTTAGCAATCTGCTTGATAGCTTCATCATCCAATTTCAGAATATTTCTACGTACCCAGTCTTTAGACCAGAACGTTCCAATATATTCATCCATCATTTGTAACGTTTCTATACGTTCCTTAAGGATTTCTGCATCTTTAAGTTCAGCATAGTAATTGTCTCTGGAATACTCAACAACAATCTCTTCGCGGATATTTACCCAGTCACTTGGCACAATAATCTTCTTCAAGATTAACTGCCTCTTCAGTGCTTCATAAAAAAGTGTTGAGAATTTATTACGGCAACGATCTATAAACTTTTGAAATTTAAGTTCGTCACGAGTAATTTCGGATGAGCGACCAACTGAAAACGCATCAGCTTCTGTTAGTCTGCTCATAGGGATATTTAATGCCCTATATAATTTGTTTTGGAAGTATTGAATATCTTCAATCTCACCAAGATTAGAACCACCTGGAAGTGTATCAATCTCAGTACCACGACCACCTTCTCTACGTGGTAACCAGAAATCTTCCATAATATTACGATGAATCTTCTCATCTTTAATATTTCCTGTGGTAGGATCATATACAACTTTGTTACGGTATTTGTTCATAGTAGAATTCAAATACTCTTCAGCTTTACCTTTAGGTAGATTACCTACATCAATATAGAATATTCTACGTTCAGGTGCTCTTGATATACGATAGATGACAAGGGAATCTTCCATCATACTTAATTGGTTAATAGGTTTAAGGGCTTTATTTAAGTAGCCAATAACCTTATTGCGTTCTTCGTTGAGTAGACCTGAGTTAACCTGAATAATAGAATCAGTGTTAATACGTAATCCTTCACCATTGTTTGTCATTACATCATCTTGATAAAGGTAATATTCACCAACCTCTTTTACAAGATCAGCACCAGTCTTTGGATCTTTTACCTTCTCAGTCTCTTTGATCTTACGAATCTTTGTAGGATCAATTTGTCTCATCTCAATTATACCAGCATCAGGTTTAGACTCGTTAATAATACAATGGAAGAATAAACGTCCATCTATATACCAACGTCTAAATGTATCGTATGCATTTGCAGAGAAGTTAGTTAAATTAAGAATCCTTTGGAATTCATCTTGAATAAGTTCTTTAACTTTATCTGCTTGGTCTAGGTTATCAAGGTTTAGCTTAGCTATAACACCATTCTCATCTGTAATTGCTTCATTACATATATCTTCAATAGCCATATCCACTTCAGGATAATTTGCTACTGAACGGTATTTCATGATTAGATCTTTATCATTTTGGAATTTATCTCCATTAAGATCCATGTATTGGCCAAAATAACCACCTGTCGGTGATATCTCGTACGCACCATCCTCGTTATCTGGTGTAAACGATACTGGTTTTTTGTTGTCTTCTATCGCTTTTCTTTTAAACTGAAAACCGAATAGTGATCTACTGTTGTCTGCCATTTAATATTCCTTTATTCACTCTTTCCTAAATATTATTTATAACACTTAGAAAAGAGTGCCCGAAGGCACTCCTTATGTTATATCGATGATTTACGTTGTCTTATCAGATTCCCAATACTGAACTTGTAATTCAACTTCAAACTCTTCAATAGCATTCTCACTATCATAACTTAGTTCAATTGCACCTAAGTTAGTAGGGAAAGTACCACGAATGTTATAAGTTTTCTCTACTGTACCATCTTTGTCCAGTTGCTCAACGATCATATCCGCCATATAAGAACTAGGTTGTGTTAAACCTGTGTTCTGTTTATGTTGGTTAATACCGTTCATCCACTGTTCAAAAGAATTACGTACATTAAAGTCCGTATCGTTAATTATAGTAACCGACCATGGGTCAAACGTTCTGTCGCCAGCAATTTGCAATTGACGTCCTCTAAAAGGAACTGCAATTGGTGCAATTGTGCTTGCCGGCATTGAAGTCGCTTTACACATGTAAGATGCCAACTCAACATTCGCGGTAACATAACTTGGAAAAGCCATTGTTACTTTGAATAAATTAGGTCTAGCACCACCGCCAACTAGTTTGGCTTTCATATCATCTACGCCTAATATTGCCATCTTTAATTACCTCCTGCGATTTCACTAAACTCAACACCAGTTCTTGTGGCGATAAAGTTTAGAGTTATATAGTTAATAGATCTTGCAGGTTTAACATAAATGTCTGCTACAAACTTGTTCGTGTCAATAATGTTACCAGTATTATTAGTACCATCACAAACAACCTTAAAGTCTGTAATACCTCTACGACCCTGAACATCTCTTAAGAAAGGCTCAACCATATTTCTAAATTGAGCTCTCGTAAATTCATCATTAAATTCGAATAATGATGCTTTCGATGCTGCAGATACCGCTTTCTCAAGAACAATGAATAGTCTTCTAACATTGATTCTATCGAATGCACTTGGCTTAGCTTGTAAAGTTTTATCACCAAACAACACTGTACCTTGTCCAGGGAAAGTCACTATAGGGTTAACACCCGTTTTATATAGTGCATCTCTATCCGCTTGGTTAGGGTTCCATGCTAGTTTAGTAACATTACGAACGTTACCACGTGTAAATCCTGCCGGTGAGAACCATGCATCAGCAACTAAATCAGCATTAGCTGTTAGTCCTGCTGTTGATCCTGCCGCACAAATCCAACGATAAACATCATTGTACTTGTCATACACATATAGAGAACTTGAATCCGCAAAGCCATAAGACGATGAAGTTAAAGCAGTTCTCCATGCTGCTACATCCGTAGCCGGTGCTGCTGCATTTGCTGTTGCCGCTCTCTCAGGTGAGACAAAGGCTACCGCATCTTTTCTTGCTGCTGCTAAAGCAACTAAGAAATTACTTAATGTTCTTGTATCTGCTGCACTGAAGCCAGAATTTGCTTGGAACACTAAGTTTACATCAACTGTTTCTGCATCTGCAAAAAGGTTATACATTGCAGTAGTTTCACCTACCGTACATACATTACCGTCAATACCACCACCTAGTGAAGCACTTGCAACTGCAACTACTGTAAAAGCGTTTGCTACTGCAGATTCACCAGCGTCAGATAAAGCTGCTGGATGGTTTCCGATACGGATCCATTTTGATTTTGTGTTGATGTGATCTTTATAGTACAAAGATGTACCATCAGATGATTTAACATCACTAGCTTGACTTAAGAAACCAAAAGTTTCTAAAACCGTACCAGCTGTGCCGGATATTTCACCAGTTTCATCTGTTACTACCACGTGGATTTCATCTAATGAACCACCTACTGCAGCGGCTCCAGCTGATGTGCCAGGAGCACTTTCAACCCACGATTTCCAAGTAGCATCACCGTTAAAGCTTGCTGCTTGTGTTGCGAAATGAACTTTAAGTGCACTACCTAAAACACCAGGATGGCGGGCCATAACCCAGTCTCCAGCTGCGGGTGATAATGTACTAAAATGATCATCGTTTTTTGCTAATATTCCAGTACCTGACGCTGTTGCGTTACGTGCTGTTGATTTTACGACTCTGACAACTTTTAGCGCGCTGCCATAACTTAAAAATTGGGCTGCTGTTAAAACACTTTCCCAAGTGTACGAACCAGGCTTCCCAAACTTTTCAACTAATTCCGTTTCACTACTTACAGTATGTATCTCTTCGCACGGTCCCCAACTGAATGCTCCAGCCATGGCTCCGATTGTAGATGATGTAGACGGTACGACATTAGTCAAATCGATTTCTTTTACCTGTACTCCAGGTGAGACTAGATTTGCCATATTTTTTCCCTTGTCATGTTATTAATAAGATTATTCATAATACGTAGTTTTCTCAATATACTTATTTATAACAACTAAAATTTATAGGTTTCCCATCCTACACCGAATGGATGATCGCTATCTTGTTGTTGTGGCATATGCCCAACCGGTATTACTTCATCTTCCATTTGCTTTACTTTTTGCTCATATAACATATGTTTCATGTTTACATCGGTAGATTCTGCAAAGAATGGTGTGGATGTAAACCAACCAAACATAACTAAATTCATCATAAGATCATCATGTGAGTTATGATCTGCTTGGTAAGATGATCCTTTCGCTACAAATGTCGACATTTCTCGAATTGTTTCTTCATCTTTTATGATTAACTTCTTTTGTGTCATGATATCTCTTATGTTTGAGCAGCCAATCCTTTTAACTTTACTTGTCATAGTAACACCAATAGCATTAGCCTTAATCATACTCTCTACAAATACATTCTCATATTCTAATTCATAGTATAAACCATTACATACCACTTGTCCTGCATCATTTGATTCAACCACTACATAACATTCATTATAATGTGTAGCATACTTGTATAACAAGTCAGGAAATAATAAAGGGCTTATCATATTATCACGGTATGTACATACTTGTACAAAGGGGTTACATGACACATCAACCACTGTAAACGTGGAATAATCTTGGCCTCTTCCACGAGATACATCGACAAACATAAGATAATTGTGCCCTTCTTCTGGTTGGTCAAAGATCTTTACATTGTTATAGTATTCCTGTGGTTCTGTAGATCTTAAAGCTAATAAGACATCAGCAGATATTAATGTGTTTCCTGTGCCGTGAAAACTATTACCGAATTCTTGGTCAAACTGGAGTTCAGATGTATTCTCAACAGTCATTTGTTTCCATGCTTCATCTCTTCCAGGTACATCCCACCAGTCTACACGAGTTGGTGTAAATTCATTTGTTCCTTGTACAGCACCTTCATATAGTTTATGATACATATTACCAATACCATTGGCTGTAGATGTGATAATAATCTTAGATGTTTTACCAGATGAGATAACTGGATATGTTGATGTATAAAATTCTGCAGCGTTATCTACAAATGCAAACTCATCGAGGTAAACAAGGTTAAGTGACATACCACGAATAGAGCTTGATGATGTGGCTGCAGCAATGATTCTGCTATTATTAGAGAATCCAATAGATCCTTTATTGAGTGCAGTACATCCTGGTTGTAAAAAGAATGGTAGATTCTCTAGCATCAGTGTAATACGTGCTAACATTTCTCTTGCAATAGCATTCTTATTTGCTAGTACACCTACAACTTGTTCCCCTTTGAATATAGCATACCATAGAAGATACGCGACCACAGCAATGGATTTACCACTCTGACGACATGCCAAAACAATATTAAATCGATGCTCAGTAAATGAGTCAAACATTTTCTCTTGATATGGGTATAGGTCAAAGGGTATTAAGCCTTTGTCGAGGTGGATTACTTTACAATACTTTTTAGCAAAATATTTAGGATCATCTAAACACTTCTTGTATTCTTTTAATTCCTCTTTAGTCCAAGGATGTTCTACATCGGCACCCCGAACATTCGGATTGCCTAAATAGTTTGTTTCTCTCATTTCTCAAATAAGTCCGGTTCTGTTTCTATTACCTTTTCATCACGTAACATTTTTTGTAGTTCAGCTGTTGAGCCTATAAACACATTGTTATTCGTTGCTGCTTGCTGAGCAAGTGCTGTAGGTTCATCAGTTTTATCTTGTTCCTTCTTACTCTTATGAAGCTTTAAAACTTTTTCACCTATCTCAGCGTTTTGTTTAATTAATTGTCCAAGAACTTCAAATGCTCTCGGGTGCTCTGACTCACGCGCAAGCTCCATCATGAGCTCTATCGCTTCTTCACCTTGCGTGGATAAATCAAATAAATCTCTTCGGACTCTTTCGAAGTCCGAATCAATTTTACTTTTCGTGGAAGTCGATGTGAGCTTCTGGGTTTTCGTCTCCATGTTCATGGTCATCGTCATGTTCCTGTGGGTTTTCATAATATGTATTCCATAATTCTTGTACACCATATTTTGTACGGCTTTCATCTTTATTGCCACCTTCATATGGTATAGCTAAGTTCTCTTCGATAAGACTTTGGTTAGCATCTTTGCCATTAACCTCAATCGTACCAAGTACTCTTCCAAATTTACCTTTCTCCATATCTTCGGTTACTAGTGTAAATTCACCATTAGCTTCTGCCAATAGTTCTATCAATCTGTGTTTAGCAGCAAGTCCCCATGACTTCTCTGCCAAATTTCTTGTTCTACTCTCAGGTGTATCTATACCCATTAAACGGATACGATCCCGCATGAATACTGAAAAACCTAATTCTATATCTGCATCAATGGTATCTCCATCAACAACCTTTACTAATTTTGCATTAAATCTATATCCCATTACATTCTCCCTTATACGTCAGTGTCAAAAAAGTTAATCGTCTCAGTGTATGGTTCTTTAAAACCACCAGCACCGTCAGATGTTGTTGTACCTACTATCTTTTGTGTCTCAAATTTATGAGTAGTAGGATCAACATTCTCTGAATAATCAACTTCTGTCTGGAGAATTTGTTTGCTCTTACCGATACCTCTATAATAACGAATACGAGTTGAGAAAGACAAAGTATATATTATGGCTCTCCTCGTAACTAAATCACCCTCATAATCATCATTCATAGTAACACTCTCTAAAATTATAGGAGTGTCGGTTGTGATATTCATACTTGGAATATCTTTTATTGTTACTGTATACTCTGGCTGAAACATTGGAAGTATCTGCTCTAATAACTGCAGAGCTTCATCTTGTGTTGAAGCCAAAAGATTTAATTCAAATCCAACTTTATAAACAGCGGGCGCACCCAACTTGTTTAATTGTAATGTGTCCCCTGTTATTACCTTTGTATAATTCTTATGTTTAGATACACGTGCATTGGCATCATATTCCATAGATGATATTTCAAATGATAATCTAGGTAGCTTTAGTGCTATCTTAGGATCACTTGTTTGTTCATTTAAACGTGCAAGAACTTTAGTTCGTGGTGCATAACCTAAAGGAACTTTAATTTTTTGTAGTACTTTACCAGCCGAATCTTTCTTAACGACTTCCATATCGTTAAATATAGATCCAAAGACAGATACCATACGTCGTGTACTTTCATTATAGAAATGATTTTCGAACATTATGGATCTCCAAACGGATTAGATTCTGTAAAGTCTATAACATCATCACCAGCAACTTCGAATTCATCATTGTCAGCAAATGGATCTTGGTTATAGAATGTCTTCGTAGTACCACTCTGGTCAATTGTAATATATGTTTGTGTACCAGAATTTTTACCTATAAGTTTCTTCGTAGTGGCGGACTGAACTGAGAATGTCATAAATGTACCATCACCATTTGTGCTTTGATGTGGAGATATGATTGTTATTCTAGCTTCAGTACCTTCCCAACCAGCAACATAACCTTCAATATTAATCGGGTTACCAGATGAATCATTTGATCCAGTCCATTGTGTTACTAATTCGCCAAGCTCAAAGTTTGCAGTATTAGCAGTAACAATATAACTGTATGCTGTAGCATTATCCCATTCGATAGCATCAATCTCATCATAACCAGTATCAAAATGCTGATCATTATATTCAAATAACTCTGCAGTTAGTGTATAACTTGGGAGGTCTTGTAATTGATAGAATGGTGATTTAGGTTCTACATATTTAATCTCAAATAATCTTTGAGTCATTGTCATATATATTAAATCACCTTCATTAGGAGATGCTTGACCATCGACAATGTTTTGACCAACAGCCTGATCCCATCTACGTTTTGTTACTACAAGGTTTGCCTGATCACGAATCTCTAAACCAAATTTACCTAATAGATTACCATCACCTTCGAATCCTTCAACATTTTCTAAATACATTTCTACTGGATAGGCTTGCGTGAATTGACTCCACTCTTCATTTAAGAGGGCGTCTTCACCTAATGATTCGCGTGGTAGATATACCACATCTTGACCAAATACTTTGATGCTTTCTGTAACAAGATCCTCGTATAGGTCTTGTTCAGATCTTACCGCTCCTGAAAAATATACTGATGTAGCCATTCTTTATCCCATTAAAAAGTTGTCTGGCATAGCCCAAATCAACCTGCATTCTTCTTCTAAACCTTGAATCTCCTCAATGGCGTCTTCGTATATCTGACGTCCATTCAATGTTATACCACCTGGAAGCTGGAAGTCTTGGAACTTCATTAAGTTTGCTCCCCATTGACGTTTAATCAATGCAGTAAGATATTTCTTTAAATACAAATCATTAAAAACATCGGCATATGTTCCTGGATCTATAATAGACATTACTTCAAGAACTATAAAATCACCAGCTCCTAAATCTCCATAACCTTCATCCATATGAACTCTATTCATATGTCTACTAAATCTGATATGCTCTTCACTATTTAATCTATGGTCAATCAAAGATAATTTCTGTTGTGATTGTATATATTCTTGAGTTTGAGCTCCTAAACCTTGTAACATAAAGATATCATTAAGTCTCATATGGTAACCCATATCAAATAATGAACTACCAGTAGTGCCGGTAATCTTTAACATACGTACAACATTAGTCACACTATCAGCCACAGTAATATAATTATTTGTTATATCTGTTGCAGTTAGCTCATGTTTTAAATATTCACGAATTACACCATCAGAGTGATACTCTTGGTAGAATTGTAATGCTTCATCTGTACGATCTTCAAGTTGATCTTCATCTACATTGATTTCAATTACAGGTGCACCTAAATTCCTTAAGCAGTAATCTTGTAATGTAGCTCTTGTTGTAGGTTTTGCCATGATGTTTCCTTGTTATATAGACTTATTTATATAATTACGGTGCTCCGTTTGCCTCTTTAACCGCATCTCGGTTCTCTTTATATTTATCAGTGAAGATTTGTTCTGATATTATGTTATATAATAAGTTTAGTGATTGAGCTAATGGTAGACTTGCAGCAAAAGATTTTATAGTTGGTGCTGGTACATAGTGTATTCTAAAGAATCCTGGATCTGTTCCAGCAATAATTGCTCCAGATTTATCACGACCCGTTTGAATAGTGGTATTTAATCTATCTAATGTTGCTTGATCAGGATTTGTATGATGGTTTCTTTCGTATATTTCTTTTGCTGCATCAACATCACCTCTTGATAACTTTATAAAGTTACGATCTCTTGATGAACCACCGTGAGTGTGAACAAATGCTAAAGCTACTGTCTGATCATATGTTAATCTATCTAATTCGTATTCATGGTTATAACCTGGTCCAGGTTTACCGTTAGGTTGTCTATCAACTGCAACACTTAATTTAGTTAACCATAAAGGTATTTGCATTTCTGTACCTGCCGGAACTCCCCAAGGTTGCCAATCTCTTATATCCTTACGTGCATTAAATCTTTTTATATGTTCGAGATATCTTGTTACTGCTGTGGCAACACTGTCCTCAGTAAATTGTACATAACCATAAGCAGTATTGTCTACAATTCCTGGTGATGCATCCTTTGTCCAATCTGATTCTATACCAACTAGCTCATCCATAAACCAAAGTACATTGCCTGCAAAAAAATCATAATCGAACTCAGCTATATTTGCTTGTGTACCAAGACTAGCAAAAGATGATGAATCCCAAACAACTAAAGTTCCATTGATATCAAATCCAGCATAAACAGTATCACCTTGTGTACCGTCTGCATTCCATAGATCAACCTTAATTATTTCATTACGAAGTTCAGGTCGAATATCATTACCGCCACCTAAGGAAGCATACGTACCTCTCCCTTGTTCCCAAAAATCTGTAAATGCATCTTTGAATGATTCACCTTCTACTACAACATCAATAAATTGATACAAAGCATTACCAGCATTCAATGCAGCAAATTCAAAAGCATTTGTTTCATTATCAGTATTAAACCAATCATATTGCGCATAGAAGTATGAACCAACAAATCCTTTTAAGTAATTAAAATATGATTCATCATAATACGGGCTACTGCTTACACCATACATTGGTTGGTATATTCTTTTAATAGCATAGTATATTGAAAGTTGATGTGCTGGAGTTAGACCATCTACAATGTTAGTTTTAGGGATTGAGTTTTGGAATCTTAGTATATCATCATATACTAGAGTAGTAGCTTGACTCAGAAAAGACCCAGCTCTTGCACCGCTGTTTATAAAAGTCTGTTTCTGAGAATACTCACGTGCTGTTGCTACGTGCCTAATTTCTGATTTTACTGGAATTGATATTGCCATAATTAATAAGGCAAAGATTATCTTTTCTTTAATGTAGGTTTGTTCCTTCTTTGATTAACATCAGCAGGATTCATTCCCATTTTTGAAGCGTCACCGTATTTTTTCATGGTCTTAGCAAGATATGCTTTCTTTGCTTTCATACGCTTCATTGCTGCAGGACCTAATTCATTTACATCGTGTGTATAACCTTTAGCCTTCATACGTTCATGATCAGCTTTTGTTTTGGCATCATACTCGTTGCCATCTTTATCATACATCTTATGTGGTGAAAATTCATCTTCTTTGACACAGTTATTTACAGGCTGACCATTCTTACCTTTCTTGGTACCAACCTTCTTATAACCATCCCAACAATCCATTTCCCACAATCTAAAATTTTGCATATTATCCTCTTACTTTATCAGCTAAATCTTTATCGGCCTTACCCCAAGTACCAGATGATTTAGTTACAAATGAATTAACTCTTGCATGTCCCCACTGTTCAGGTGTTGTTCCTGGTCTATGACCAGTTTTCCATGCAGCTACTCCACGATTATAAACTTTTCTTAAGATTCCAAGAG
>Ga0208305_10000454_pt1 | contig 21106 bp, 40 predicted proteins | sample ColrivemetaGS741_FD_187605 | JGI IMG/M metagenome (GOLD analysis project Ga0208305, IMG submission 187605) | Estuarine microbial communities from the Columbia River estuary - Flood tide ETM metaG S.741 (SPAdes) (version 2) | ecosystem: Environmental > Aquatic > Marine > Intertidal zone >... | reverse complement strand
AGGTGATAGTGAAAGGAAGTCAAAGTTTGATTTGAAGAAGGTATCTTGCAAAAGTTTGAAAGGTTCTACAACTGCCGTTTGACCTATTGGATTTACATCTCTGACAACTTCAGTTCCTGCTATATCTTTTATTGATACCCTAATTCTAAACGTGAGATTTTCTACTGTGGTTGCTTCACTAATTATTACCGCAAAAGGATTGTAAAGTCCATAAATTCCAATGTCAGGATTTGTATTAGTGTATGTTGCTACTGTTGCCATTAGGTTGATTTTTGTGTTACGTTAAAACCTTTGTTTTTAAAATCTAAATACATAAAGTCAGAAAGGTCTTTAGCCAATGCTTTGTTTGCTTCAGGCTTCATATTCTCCCAAGCCTGTTCCATTCCTTTGGACATATATCCAATGCCCTTAATTCCATTTAATGCTAAATATGCTGCAATTGCAAACGCTGCTGATTTTACATTCTCAGGCGTCTTTGCCACAAATGTGTTTACCTTGTTACCTTCTTTGTTTGTGTAAACTTTCTTTAAACGAAACTTTCCGCTTTTAACGTACTCCATAATAGCACCTATATTTGCATACTTTGTCGTTTCCTTAAAGCTATATTTTGAACCTCTTTTTAATTGAGTTCCGTTAACTCCTTCTTCGATAAAAATACCATATGCTTGCTCAGACAAAAACTCTAACACCAAACCTTTATCGGTTTCTTTTATTTGGTATTCTAACCCCTTTGATAAGTTACCTGTGTTGTTGGTCTTGTATTTCTTGCCTGCAAATCCCTTTGTTCGCAGCTTTATCTGTGCAAACTTTATTGATTCATCGCCAAATTCTTTTATGGCTTCTGTAAGGTTTTTAAAATCCATTAAACTAAGCAGGTTTTTTGAAGGTCAAAGTTGATTGTAAATTCTACTCCACCCAATCCATCCTTGTATCTTTTGTGAACTGTGTTGACTGAAATACTATCAGGAAAGTAGTACCCGTTCTTTTTAAGGTAATCAACAAACATTGAAGAAATACCAAAGCAATCAGATATTACTTCCTTTCTTCGTTCATCTTCGTTGTCAATAGTGTTGATCAAGTCAAGCATTTCAAACTTCAAAGCGAAGGTATCAACCTGAAGGTTCAAGGTCATTGTATCTGCCAAAGAATAAATCAAACGAACCCCTGTTTTGTCAAGTCCTTTATCTGCGTATTTCTCAAAATCTACATAGTTGATTTCAGTAAAGTTGGTTTCAACAAGGACTTTAATGTTTTCTATAATTTGCTTGATTGACGTTTGCATTCTTTTGGTTTATTTCGTTTATTTTACTTTGCTCAATCCAAGTGAATGCTCTCCATATTGGCATTTGCTCAGCTTTCTCCATCTTGGTTGCATCATCATTGGCTAATATTTTTAGCAATCCATACAACTTTCTTCCATCACTTTCTTCTGCTCCTTGCTCTCCTTTGTAAAGTATTGGATAATTTTCTTGCAAAGTTACAATAATTTGATTAAAGAGTTTCGTACTCCATAACGAAAATATGAAAGGTGCGTCGTAAAAAACAGGTTGCATTTCTAAATATTCTTTTTTGCTAAACTGTTTTGTCCAATCCCTTCTGTAAATTAAAGCAGTAATTGCATAAAGAAATTCATTGGTATCATAGTTCACATCTATGTTAACCAACTCAATCAAGAATTTTAATGGAATGTCAAGTAAATCATCAGGAGCAAAGTAATCAGTTCCGTTGTAAGTTATCTTTGCAGGTGCTTCGCCTATGTCCTCGTTCCCGATATAAGCATAAAATGTCAGCAATACTGCCAAAGCATCTTCTTCAGTAAATCGTTCCTTCGTTATTTGTAGGTGCTTAAAAAAAGTCGCTACCTGCTCCGTTTCGCTCTGCGTTCCAAGTTGCTGCATTAAAGCCTGTGGAATCTCCCTTGAGGAACTTGGTATGTGTATTTTCATATTTAGGTTGTGTTGGATTTTTAAATACTATATTCTTTTCAATTATGCCTGTAAGCACATCTGCTGCATCATCGTGAGCATTTGCCCTGAAGTTCTTTTTAAAGCCTGTCAGGTGCTTCCAAAACATCCCCCAACGGTTATGCCAATCCTTTGGAAATAGAATATGCCTTTGGACTTGTGCTGAGTTGGATACAATCCTTGCTTCTTTGTTCATTGACTGATGAAAGCTATTGATTGCAGCTTTGGTGTTCTTTTGTACGTTAATCGCAAAGTATCTTCCACCGTTGTTACTTTCAAAGTCTGCTTGTTTTGTTCCATTATCATTCAGCATTTTTGGCAACATTACCTCAGTTGCTTCCATTGAATCCATTGTGTAAAGGATGTCGGTTATGTAAATGTCATCGCCAACCCTATCGTAGCAAATAGAACAAAGGTAATCGTTACCTGCATCAGCAGTGTCGGTGTAGTTTCCTTTCTTGGTTACGTTCTCAGGAATGTGGTCATAGGTTCGCCATTCTCCTGAATAAAGCAATCCTTCCTTTGAAGTTGGGTTACCCTGATGCAAACATTCAAATTTGTTAGGGTCTATCCTTCTTTCTTCTGTTAGCTTTTCAATTGAATGTCTGTTTTCCCAAAGTGATTCTCCAACTGCTCTTTGGTCAATAGAAGTCTTTTCGCTTGTTTTAATGGCTTCAAAGTTTAGTTTCATCCATTCATTAGGGTTGAATGAATCCAAGTCATCTAAGGAAGTAATTACGTTTACCTTTTCGTTTTCCTCAATTCTTCCAATTACATCTTCTTCATGCCACCTTGTAAATACAATTAACTGTTGACTATCATTGTGCAGCCTTGTCTTAACTACTGACGTATACCAATCCCAAGCAGATTCACGAATTACAGGAGAAGAACCTTCTTGATAATCTTTGTAAAGGTCATCCATTATGACGCAATCCAAAGTTATAGAAGTTAATGCTCCACCTCTTCCAACTGCTTTCAACATTCCCTTGTGTCCAACTATCTCAAATTCTTCTGAGTTCCTTAAAAATGAACTTGCCACAGTTACGACATTACTTGAATTTAATTTGGTTTCAGGAAATAAGGCAGCATATTCAGGTGTGTCAATTATTCTTTGGTTATCCCTGTTAAATTTTCTTGCTATTGTTGCGTTGTAAGATGTTACTGCAAGTCTTAAATTAGGATTCAAACCAAACATAAAAGAAGGTAACCGCCTTGTGCTACCTTCCGATTTTCCGTGTTGTGGCGGCATTGATACCATCAACTTCTTAATCTTACCCTTTGCGAACCTGTCTAAAATTTCATAGTAAACTTTGTGGTAAGGTTGCCAATCAAAATTCGTTGTAGTATAGCTTGTGTAATCTTTTAAGTTGGTTCTCGCTTTTCTTCTTGCTATCTCTTCCTCAATTATTACTTCTTCAAGGTTAGCCATTCGTTACCCTTTTAGCCTGCTTTAATCGCTCTTCAAGTTCTTCGTCAGTTAAGTTGGACAAATCAAGATTCTTGTTAGTGTTTTCAGTTTCTATTCTTTCAATATATCCTCTTTTCTTGCCTTTGGTCTTTAAATAGAAAATAGTAGCTGAAGTATTTCCATCAGATATTTGTTTATGTAGTTGACTTTCTGCAAAATCTAATACCACATTCTGTAAGTCTGTTACTTTTTTAGCAAATTCAGGATCTTTTTCTAACCATTCATAAAATGTAGATCTTCCTAATCCAACTTGTTTGCAAGCAGTTGTTACAACTCCTAAACTCTTTTCAAGTGCTTGAATTACTGCATTCTTTTTTATGTGTCCATTTTTGTCCATTTATACTCCTTTAATTGGTGTTTTCATAATCGGATTAAAATCAAAACTTCTTTTACTTTGTTTATCTCTTTTTATTACATCCTTTCCCCATTTTTTTTGTAACGCAAAGAACTGTTGTTTCTCTTTATCTAAATTCCTATATGTTGCGCAACCTCCTTCTTGTTCGGCTTGTTTTACATTGTAGTGAGCAAAGTTTACTCTTAAACATCCCCCATATTTATGTATATGTTGTAATGTAATATCGTAATCCTCCTTTAATGGTAATTCTTCATCATATCTAACTTTGCTACTTTTTAAATGTGCTTGAAAAGGTCCTCCTATGTATTGTAAAGTACCAAATGGTGTGTACTCTCTGTATGCTCCCTTATCTGTTACGCAATTTAATCCCCAAAAGTGAAATCCAATTTCCTTTGTTATATTGGCTATGTTTTCACAAAATTCCTCCAAATCATTCATATTAAATTTGATTTGTGATTGCTCTTCCCATCGTCCAATATATGAACAATCATCGTCTACAATAACAATGCAATCAGCATCATCACATAAATTATCTAATATCCAATTCCTAACTCTACATAGATTTCCCTGAGCAGAATCAGGACAAACAACTATGTCATTTCCATTTTTTATATATTCCTCTGCTTCGCTTTCTCTAACTACTATCTTAACGTTAGGATAATTTATCTGTGTTATGCTCTTCTGTGATCTTTTATAAGATGGTGCAAAAAATTTAACCTTCATTTTGTATATTTTTTATTGCTTTTGTTCCATTTATTACTCTTCCTATTCCTTGACTCCAAGCTTTACCATTTGATCTTCTTGCAGTTTCTGTTTTTAATCCAAATATAGTTTTAGCTTGAATCCAATCTATATCTGTATCAAATTTTAATATAATATAATTACTTTGAGTATCTAATTCTGTGGCAAAAGGTTTTTCACTTTGCTCATTCATTGGATTATTCATTTCCTCAACATCGTCATCCGTATAAGGTACATCCATCGCCCATTCATTTAGTAATTCAGAATCCCATTCATTGGCTAATATATCCCAATCCCATTCCCCAAATCCGACATTATCCTTAACAATAAATTCCTTTTCCTGCTCAGGAGTTAATTCACTTGCTTTGATTATTGGCACTTCTTTAAGTCCTGCTTCCTTACAAGCCTTCAATCTCATATTACCACCAAGCACAACCATATCGTTATTTACTACGATTGGTCTTAGTTCAAGCATCTCAGGAAACTGCTTTATTGAGTTAACTAACTTTTCAAACTTTTGGCTTTTAATCAAACGAGGGTTGTTAGGGTTTGATTTTATAACTGATATTTTTACCTTCTCCATTATGTTCTTTTTAAAATTTCATCAATCTGCTCCTGTGTTAATTTGTCATCAGGTTTGCCTCCGTAAGAGTTGTAAATAATCATCAGAGTAATTACAAAACCTGCAAGTGCAACAAAAAAAACTATTGCTGCAATTATTATGACGTTTAAAATCCACATTAATTCCAATAGATAAATGTATATTCTGATTCTTCTTCTGTCAATTCTGTTGGCTGATGTGCAATATTACTAAGCATCCTATTTCTTCGTCTTTATCGTTATAAAAGTAGATAGTGTTTTCAAGATATAAATCAAAGAGAACATCGTGGTCTACCATTATGCAAATTTACAGAATTTTGTGTTTAGCGTCATAAGCTATCAAGTCACGAATGTACTTTGATAGACTTCGATAATCGTCATAGATTTCAATACTTCGTTGCCTTGCTATTTTCTTTTCAGCCTCAGGCATCGTTAATACAACATTTGGTTGTGCTTTCTTTTCTTTTTCCATCGTACAAATATACTATTTTAAACTGTTTATCTTTGCTTTATATTCTTTAATCTTTTCTTTTATTTCAGGTATCAGCATTTTATTGCTTGGTTGGTATCCTTCAAGCCATTCTACCTTCTCAACCCCTATGCGATTAATCAACTCTTTTCGGTATTCAATCAGGTTTCCGTGCAGGTAAGTGTTGCAAGTTGCACATTGCCTCCATACATTTAATTCCTCAAATCTTAATTCAGGACAACTTCCAACTGACCGATAATGCCCTGCGTGAAATTGTTTCTCATTATTCTTTCCGCAGGATATACAAGGAAGGTCTTTATCTCTTTCACGAATGTAGGTATTGAATACTGTCTGAAATAGCTTTAGGTAATCCCTATGGGTCAATAGTGCTTCCTTCGCTTTCTTCGTTTCCTTGCGTTCCTGCTTGGCTTTCTTTTCCCTTTCCTTTTTTACAAGTTCCTTAACACCTAAATTATGGCAAAGGTCTTTATCACAAAACTTCCAATTAAACCATTTCGGTTCAAATACTTCTTTGCAATTCTTACATTTCATTCTTAAACCTATCTAAATCTGCTCTAAAGCTATTAAGCCTTTCCATTTCTTTTTGGTAAAATTTTTCAAGGTAATCAACTCCATCTTCTTTGTCTTTTACTGCTACTATTACAGGACTTTCAAAGTACTTAAAGTAAATTTCTTTCCTTGTTTTTAACTTGTCCAAGTATTGAATCCAAGTTTTAATATCGTCTTTCATCTTATAAATTTAGGTTTTAAATATATGTCAAGGTCTTTGTAAGATTCCAAAAAGAACCCTCTCCTGCCTTTTTTAAAGTTGTTCTGCACCCATTGGCTACTTGGAGATAGTGCAGGGTAATTAAAATAATAAAAATCATCTGAACTACACATATCAAATAAAGCTTGATGACTATCTCCTTTGCAGAAAATAACAAGTTCAGCAGTTTTGTAAATGTTATTGTTCTTGCAATATTGGTCAATCTTCTCAATTGAATCAGGTTTAAGTTGCGGCTTGAATCCAAACTTTAAACTTTTGTCATCCTTTCCATGACTGATCACAAAGCAAATATTGCCTATGAAATAGTGATTGATGAACTTCCTATGATTCGTAACCTTAACGTTGTCATATTTTAGCTCAAGAATCTGCTTCATTGTCTTGTTTACAAAATAGCCAAACGCTCCTGAATGGTTATCGTTGCAGATGTTGTTAACTTCAATCCTGCTATAATGGTTTAAAAGTGGTTCAATAAGTTTAATCTTAAACTCAACAGCAGTATCAAATGCTTCTTCGTTGGTCATATTCTGAGGTAATTCGTGACCGCCTCTTGTAGTCTTTCCATCAAAGCCATCCATCAAATCTCCATAATCGTCAACAACTATGAAGTTAGATTGTCTTTCTTTTATGGTTGCCTCTGCTATCCTTGCGCAATCCTTCAGAACCTCTTCTTTGTTCCATTTTACTGCATACATTGAATTGTCGTACTTGTTAGTTTCCATTCCAATATGTACATCTGTTATTATAAGCCTATCAAAGTCTGCTGCTTTATCAATAATTGGAACAGCTAACCTATCCAATCTTTTAATGTGCTTCTTAACTATTCCTTCAAAATCAAAGTCTTTTATTTCTTCTTTCTCCTGCTTTGCTGCGTATTGAATCCATTGTTGCCCTGTGGTCTTGGAAGTAGATATTTTTATGACTTCAAAGTTTTCAGGAATGTCTATTGGTTCTGATTGCAGCTTTTCAACGGATGAAATTACATTGCCATTTTTATCAATCTTATTTTGCGTATTTACAAAGGTTCTCTTTTTAGGTGTTTGTCTTCTTGAAAGAACAGCATCGTAATCTTCTTGCGTTAAGTAATACTTAGCTTGGTTTCTAAATGGCTCATTTGGCTTTACATCAAAATTCAACTCTGCAGCTTCACTCGGATATAATAACTTCCTTATTTTCATTTTTGTATTTTTGCAAATATACTATTTAAAAATTGTGCTTGTAATTGTGTCTTTCAACTTCAATCTTTTGGTTTGCAAATGCGCTCATTCCATTTATATGTGAATCTGTTGGGACATAATAATTCCATTTTTTAAAAGCAGGAATATAATAAAAGAAAAAAGCTGCTCTTTTACCTGTATTTTTTTCATAAATAACTGTTGCAGTATGGTCACTTGTAGGAATTATTTCTTGAACTTTAAAAGTTTCATTGTTAAAATTGTTGGCTCTATTTTTATTAGAATACCTTTCACAAACTTCATCTGTAAAACCTTTTAATTGTATTGCTACTTGTTTATTCATATTATTATAATTTAATTACTAATTCAAACCTTTCAATTCCGATTGTTCCTAAAAGTGAATCAATGCATACTCTATGAATTTTAACTTTACTCATGCGTGCTTAATCATACTTAAAAAAGAGTATCTTTTGTTATTTCTGTATTTGATGAATAAAAAATAGTTTCAGTTTTTGATGTATCATCCTTCACACCATAATCTCTCATTAATTCAATTCTTGTCTTATTCCACGCTCTACTGCACATTCTACCATAATCAGTTAAGTTTAAATTTATTAACTCTTGCTTAGATATTTTACCTCTTTTATTTATAACATCTAAAACACTTATCGTTTTTTTTGTAGTCTTTTTTGTTATGATATTTAAGAATATTTTATTTAATTGTTTAGCCAATACTTTCCAAGTAAATAATTTTTCTGCTCTTTCACGATTGTAAGCACCCCAAAGTAAAAGCTCGCCTTCATTAACATTTTGCAAAGAGTTAAACTTTTCTAAAAAATCTTTCTTATCATCAAAAAAGTATTTATAATCTTCTCCAAACATTTCTACAAATGCGTTTAATCTTGGTACTAAAACGACTTTACCACATATCATTAAATCAATAACACTCATGCTCCACATACTATAACCTATATGATATGAAACTCCAAATCTAACTTTTTTAAGTTCATTAAAATAATCATCTCTATTTTTAATGTTATTATAATATACCAAATCATGTTTAATCTTAACAGAATTATTAATGTTTGTAACCCATAAAGGAATTTTTAAATCATCCTTTATTATTTCTAACATATCGTTAAAATAACTATCCAAGCTGATTCTGTGATTAAATACAATTTTCTCATTAATAACACTATCAGAAATATCAATTAAATCAGTTTTAGGTGTTATTCTGTGAAATTTAGAATAATCAATATCAATGCCTTTAAACGTATTATCTTTCATATACGATAACATATGATTGCTTTGATAACCAAAAGCATCACAATCTATTGCACCTTCAACTGTTCTCCATTTATAACTTGGTTCATAGTTGGAATTAGAGTTTTGTAACCAATTTGAATAACAAAAAACAGGTATTTCTTCTCGCCTTTTAGAGAAAAATGCTTTTAAGTTTGCAACATTTTCTGGAAGCATTGTCCAACATAAATCAATATCATGTCTATAAGTATTAAAAATATTACTTAAAAATAAACTATCAAAATGATAACGATTATTCAAAGCATCATTCATATAAGGATATTTAATAGTAGTTACATTTTTAGGTACTTTCCATTCAAAATCGTTTGTTGGTACAAGTATGTAGTAATGATTATTGCTTATTTTATTTAAAGCATCAATGCCTTTTGTAACCATAATAAAACCACTATCAGCGTTTAAATTAAATTTATGAGTTACTTTATTTATGTTGCTTGGGTTTAAATATATTAATATTCTTAAATTCATAATTGTTTATTTTAGTTCGTTCCTCGCATTAGTCAACTAAATCTTCGATATTAATATTATTGTCTACCATAATATCGTGAATTACATCCCATACCCTCTGATAGTCAATGTCAGTATCTTTAAATTCCCTCCAACCATTGTTAGCTATTTCCCATAAGCAATAAGCCATATCATTGGCTTTTGCTAATCTTTTTATTTCTGTTGGGTCATTACTTTTAAATGAAACATTCATATTTATTATTTTTTAGTTATAAAACCGCACTACTCATATACGATCCGTTAGGCACTTTAAAACAGATAATTTTGAACACATTCATAAACAAAGTCTGTATCTTCATTTAGTTCATCTAATTGTTCGTCTGTCATAGGTTTACCGTCATAGTCTGCACTTGCTATAAATGCGTCGCAAAAATCAGGGTAATCATTAAAGTCAATTCCATCTACTTTTATGTTAATAATTTTTGAATAGTCCATTTTATTAAAAATTAGAAGTTACATATTCGTCTATTGAATCTGACCAAGACATTAACTCGTTAACTATTTCTTCGCCATAAATGTATGCTAACATATTTACGGTTGTTTCAGCATTATCGTATCTCGTTTGAAATTCTCCAAACCTTTCAATTTCGTAATCTTGGCAAATTGCTATCGCTTCGTATGTATCAAGGTTGTGTTTTTTTAGCCACTCTGAACAATTGTAATATCCAATTAAATAGTAATCTTCATTAAATGCTAAGTGATGCCAATCTTCTCGGTTATCTTCTGTTAAAACTTTGTCTGTGTATAAGTCAACTACATATTGCGTTAACTCTTGTCTTATTGATTCCTTCATATCTATTATTTTTTACCTAAAAAACCCCCCATATTTCTATGGGAGGCAATTAATGTTTTGTCTATTTATAGTTTAGACATTGATGCAGGTCTTTTACCTATTTGTTCCCAAATAAATTCCTGTGCATCGTTAACATTTTTAAAGGGTACGCTTATTATAATAGGTTGGCTATCCTTACTTACCCATACTTGCCATTGTGTTAAAGTTTCCATCTTTAAGTTAAATTGTGTTTCTATACTCTTCAATAAAGAAAAACTTAATAATTGATTGTTATCAAAATTATTGATAAGCTCAGTACATTCTTCACTTAAACAATTTCCATTTCTTCTTGAAAATATTTCTACATCCATAACATCTGTAAAAGATAATAATTGGTTGTTATCAAAAGTTGAGATTAAAGATTCTAAAGTTTGTTTTAAAGTATTCATCTTGTTTTGTTTTATTATTATGGTACAAATATACAAATAGTTTATTGAATAAAACGCATTAATGATTTTTTTCTACATAAAACTTTTACATTCTTATCTTCAAATTCTGATATTGAACCTTTTACACCTGTTTCTAAACGCTTTTGAACCTGCTTTAATTTAATTTCTGCAATTACTTCTTTCTTGATTTGCTGCTTTTCTTCTCCTGAAAGGTTGATTAATCCATTCGCTTCGGCATATAAAAATGCATCTGACCAATTTGCAATTATTGGAAATTCTCCTGAATCTTTGTAAACTCTTTCAATAAACTTATAAGCCTTTTCCATTTCTGCAATTGGGTCAAGGTCATTGCGTAATTGATGCGTTGGAGGAATATATGCTTTAGGTTTCAAATTAGCCTTTCTAAGCCATTCTTTATATGAGTTTAATATAAGACCTACAAAGGCAGTTGAAAAGTTGTTATATGGCTTTTCTTTATAATCCAATTTCTGTGCAGCATATAGTTCAAATGCTTTGGAGTATTGATCAATTTTTAAATTGCCATAGTAGTTTTTAATGAAATCCACAAGTAGGTTCATTGTAAGGTCATCCATTGTGCCATTAATACCTACCTGAACTGCCGATTTTAAAATGTAAAAAGTTAGTTCCTTATCCTTCGATTCTTTTATTTTCTTGCTCATTTTTTTGAAGTGTTAAATTATTTAATTGCCTTGCGATTGTGTTTGCTTCTTCATAGTATTCCCCAAATACCTTTTCAGCAGCAGTAGGCTTAGTTCCTTTTTCTAAACTTTTCTTCTTTTTAACCCTTAGCCAATTTAAGAAATGCGTATTAAAGTCCTTTTTTGTTTTAATCGTTTCGCCTGTGGATTCCAAATGTAAAATAAAATCATCAAGTTTTGCAAGTAAATCATCTTTGCTGAAAGCTAACTGCTGACCATTTTTTAAAACTGCGTTAATCACCCTGTCATTTTTTTTATACTCAATTCCTAACTCAATTATTTGTCGGTGTCGGTTATCTTCTTCTTCCCCTTTCTCTTGCACTTTCTCTTTCCCTTTCTCTTCCTCTTGTAGGGAAGGGGTTAAATTACCCCTTAATAACCCCCCTTGCTTACCCCCTTGCTTACCCCCTTGCATAGGGTCTTTGGTCTTTGACTTATAACCTTTTACCTGTTGGTCAATAGAATTGTATTGGCTAATCCAAGCGAACTTGGTCATTCCTGTTAAATTATCAGGCTCAATGTCTAAAAATTGCTTGTTTAATAATGCTTCAATAAATGTTAATTTATCAGCATCTTCAAGTTCATTGTAAACATCATAATATGACCTGTAAAAGTTAAATCCTTTTCGTTTAGTCTTCTTCATTAGTCCTTAATTTTATTAATTTCAGTTCTTAAAGTTTTAGCGAATTTAATAGCAGTTGACTTGTCTAACCAAATATTTGTATTCTCGGTGCAACCTCTTGTAGATGCACTTATTGAGATATATTCAACTTTTGTTTTTAAATTTTTTCTCATCTTACACCTTATAGATGCATTATCATCTTTTGCATCTATAAATTTCAAATCATATTTTGCCATAATAATAAAGGTTTTAAGATACCTATAAACTATTAATTAAAAAACCCCTATAAATCCAACAGGGTCGAAGCTGCTTTCATTATAAGGGTCTATTAAAATTCCTTTAAGTTACCTATGTTTCGACCGTAACTATTCAACAAAGATACTAAATTAATCTATTCCATAACTTGCTTTCCGAAAACAAAGTTTGCAGATTTTAGTCTTTGTTGGTTGAGAATACTTAAAGAACTCAGGCAAAGTTTTATTCTCGTGGCAGATACTGCATTGCTTAAATGGCATCTTTGTACCTGTGTCCTCTTCATATTTGTGAACGTGGTTTAATTCGTGAATGACCTCCTCAAATTTGTATTGCGTGAAGTATTCCTTTTCAACCTCTTCAATAAGGTAGTTGTCATCATTCATCTTGCTCTGAAATGTAACTATCATTTTAATGATTTTAAAAGTTCTTCTTTTTGCTTGAAACTTAGTTTGTTCAAAGCGTTAAATATCTCGGTATGCTGATCAATCTCTTTCGTAATCATCTTCATTCGTTCGTCATCAACATTAGCAAAGATTCGGTTGTTGTTTTTCTCAATCAAACCTTCATATCTCTTCGCTGCTCTCTTGACGTCTTGAAAGAAATACCCACGCTCTATCATTATGCTTAAGCAGTCAGATAAAGCGTGAGAAAGAATAACTGAGTTTATAACGTAGTTTAGTTCTTCTTTTCTTTCCATAACTTAAAAAGGTAATCCATCATCGTTACTACTTCCTAAATCTGCTGTTTGTAAACTTTCGCCCTGTGAAGGTGGTTCAGCAATTAAAGGTTCTATCTTCCAAGCATCAATGTTGTGGTAATACTTTCCGTTGTATTCCCTGCTTGATACGTTAAAAGCAACAGATACTTCTTGACCTTCTTCAAAATTGTTAAGCATTTCTGCCTTGTCTCCAAATGCTTGAAAACATACTTCAGGATTGTATTCTGCACCTGTATCCACTACGAATGATTGCTTTTGCCAAGACTTACCTGCCTTGCTTATTCCTGATTCTACTGCCAATTTCTTGGTAATTCTTCCTTTGATTTCCATCTTTTAAAATGTGTTAGTTAAATTAAATTGTTTTGATAATATTCTTTTGCTTCAATAATTAAATCCATCAAAGACTCTAAATTGTCATAGCTTAATTCTATAAAATCAATTTCTTTTGTGTCAATCTCAACTCCGTCATCATTTTGAAAAGTGCATTTTAAAAGGTCACCACTTTGATCTAATATTTCAGCAGTTGCAACTTCATCTGTAATTGTCAAAACATCTTCCATCTTTAAAATGTGTTAGTTAAAATTATTAATTTACTATATGCTAATTTTTTTAATTCCTTTGCTTGGAATCTTTCATTACTTTTTTCTGCTAAGTCAATCCAATTTAAAATTGAATCAATCTGTGAAGCCCTTACTGAGTAATTTATGCTTTTAAGGATTCTGTAATACTCGCTGCTTAGTTTATACATTGCAAATCGTTTTTTAGTGATTCAATCAAAACTTGCTTCACGTTAATTGCGTGACGGTATCTATTAATGCTTTTTTCGTTAAATACGTCAGCGCATTTTCGCAATGATGATTTCCTACTTTCTACCATATCGCAAAACCTTATAAGTTCGTTGGCTTTGTCAAGCATTATTTCAGCTTTTAATCTTAGTTTGTTCAATTCTTTTCCGTTCATAACTTTATATTTTTTTCAAATATACAAATACTTTTGGAAATACAACTATCAATTCATTTTTAATTCTAATGACATAGCAATAGATACTCCTTTTGCTGCATCCATTATCTTGCGGCACAGGTAAAGTTCAGGAACTAACTTATCAGCTTCACGTTCTTTTCCTGCGTTTGTTTTTTCTTTGCTATTGTAATAGGCTGCATTGTGCCTTTGATTGCATTCTACCTGCTCCCTTGCTAAAAATAGCATATTACAAGCCAACTTTCTATGACCTTCATACAGGTCTTTATATTGACCGCTTTGATAGGCTTCAACTATTTCGTAGATTTCTGCTAAGATTTCATCCATTTCTTAAATCAAATTTATAATCTTTTTAACTCTAAATGCTTTATGTCTGTATATCTAACCTTAGTTATTAAATCTTTCTTACCCCAAATCTCTCTTGTGTAAAATTTTAAGTAATCATTTTTGTTTGTGGTTGTTTCTTTTACATTTGATTTTACAAATTCAAGTAAATCTATTCTATTGTATATTGAAAAACAATCAATTTCGGCTATGTGCATAGCTATATATTTAGCTTCTCCCCTTAACCATCCATTATTTCCGTTTACATTAGAATATTCTAACCATATAGTTTCTAAATGTCTATTCCCTTTTACATCAACACCATATCCATTAACATAACAATCTATGTGTTTATACCAATCATCTTCTTTTGTTGATTCTTTAAAAGAAAAACCATTTAAAATAATTTTGTGCTTAAATAATTCTTCAAATTTATTGCCATTTATTGAACATTTATTTAATCTTTCCCTTGATATTTTCATTTATTTCTCAAATCAAATTTATAATCTTCCAACGCTTTCTTTGCCTTCTTATAATCCTTGTAAAGTGCTTTAAACCTTTCGTCATCCTTATAGGTATCGTAATCATTATCTACGAATGTTGCCCTTGAACGGAAAGCAGGAGGAATATCCATATACTCCTCCTCGCTAAACCTGATGTAATATTCTTTTGCCATCTTACTTGCGTTTAAAATCTTCGCTTTCATCTTCGCCAAATACTCCTAACTCATAAAAGCCTGTCAGCTTTAATATTGCTCTGCTCATTGCTCTCTTTTCTGCCATCTCCATAACATACCAACTATTGGTATTGCCATCTTTAAAGTTATCGCCTTTCAATGCAGAACCAAAGGTTTGAATCTTTGCACCTTCTTTAATTGCGTTGGCTTTTATTACTGCAAAGTTCTTCTCGCAATTTATCACTTCGTAGTCTACAAATATTTGTTCCTTCGCTTGGATTTTATCAATTCCACTTCTTGTGATAATTGTGAAGTGTTGATGTTTAAAAATGTCACTACTTGTTAATTCGTAGTGCTTGTACAATTCAATTAATTTTTCTCGATCCATCTTGTTTATTTATTAATGATTAGTATTCCAACTGCTCAACATTTCTGCCTTGCCGTTTATAAAATTGTTTCTTGATTGTTCAATAGAGTCCACTACAACCTTTTGTTGGTCATTGATAGTTCTACTAAAGTGACATTGTTCTTCGCCTGTAAATCGCATCTTGGTTATCCAATTGCTTAGAACATTTCTATTTAACTCCCATACAACTGTATGACTGTCATCGTAGTTTGGTAGGTTACAATCTTTGTGAATGTTAACCCCTTCTTGTAAATCTTTTATTCTCATAACTTATATTTTGGACAAATATACAAATAATAAATGGATATAAAAAATTACGCATAAAAAAACCCTCACAAGGTTGCAAGGGTTTTCCTAAAAAAATAATAAATTATAAACAAGAAGCCACAAAGCTAATCCTAATATTTTAAAATAGCAAATTTATTTTTCTGCTGAAGAACCGTAATAGTATGCAAAGATGTTTGAGATCACAACTCCTTCAACCATTCCCATTAAATGCACGAACAGTTCATTATGCAAAACCCCTTCTTCGTAGACTACCGCATAGATGATAAATAGGAAAGAAACCAATCCAACTATGCCTGTCAGCATCATCATTATATCTTTACTGCCTGTTTTTTTAACCTCAACCTCTCTGTTCCTTGCAGAATCTCTGTCCTTTATTTCAAGGTCATACATTTCTTTGGTTTTTGCTAAAGCAACTTTTTTATCTTCAGGACTAATCTTTTCATCTTTCTCAATAAGGTTTTTAACAATTCCCAAAACCCCTGCGTCAGGTAGTAAATCACCTGCGATGTCAAGTATATTAGGAGCAGTAGTTGCCAAAAATTTTCCAAGTTTTGTGTCTTTAAATTTCTTTTCCATTATACATCAAATAAATAAACCTTTGGATTCTTCGCATCTTGGTAAACATCTAAGTGAACCCAATTAATCGGACTACCTTTTAAATTACGTTCAAGTCTTACCTTGCAAGGAAACTTCTCAGGATGCGTTCTAATCCATTCTCTGACCTCATTTGGTGTTACACCTTCAATATTAAAATCAAATGCCTTACCCATCATATGTGCGCTTAAATAGATGCTTTTTTTATTGCGTACCATCGGACTTTGATTATGCCGCAAACCTCTTTGGCTAAATCTACTTCCAAATGCCCAATTGTTTATTGTAATTGGATTGCCGAAATGCTCCCTAATTATAACTAAGCATTCAAGTAATTTATCATCAAAGAACTTCCAAGCGCCTTCTCCGTAACGATTGTAGACATTTTCATCAACTAATTCTTTGATGTCAAAGTATTCCTTAATCTTCATTTGCCTTTCTTTTAGATACTCTTTTCTTAGCAGTCAATACAATTCGTTCCTCAAGCCTTGCGATGGTTTGGCTTTGCTTGATAAGAATGTCGTTATACTCTTCCAACTTTGCTCGTAAGACTGCAATCTCTTCCTTCAATTCTTGAATGGTTGTTTCGTGATTTCTAACAATGGCTGCTGCCTGAATTGTCGCTACAATCCACCCTGTGATTTTCTTGTAATTCAACGCAATCCCAAATGCCAATGCTGCAATTATTACTGTGCTAAATCCGTGCTTGTTTACTAAATCTAAAAACTGCTCCATCTGTATTATAGTTCTTCGTTGACTATCGGCATAGCTTCTACCTCTTCCATTTCTGAAAGGTAATTACTATTTTTAATAATGTACCAAAATCCATCTACTTCGTAAGGATCTGCCCATTGAGTAGTCGTTCCGCTATAATTCTGTCCTGACGTTACAAATGCGTTGTAAGCATCGCACTCTGCTTGTGTTCCTTTATAATACATTAGTAAATTGTGTAATGGGTATTAATGTTATTTTCAATTGCTACTCTGTTTGATGATTGGTCAGATGGGTAAAGTATTATTTCGTTCAAAAATCCCGAAATGGGAAGACTACCTTGCCTATTCATTAGAGAATTAAAATTCATAGCTGAAGGTATTGCTCTTGGGTTATCTGAAGATGCTAAAGAGTTTGTGTAGTAACTTACATTGCCGCCAGTATTTATAACGGAATTAACCGTATTACCACCAAGTAATCCACTAAATTCATAATTAATATTGTTTACCCTAATACGCCTAACGCTTGAGGTAGCACCATAACCAATAACATTACTATTGCTTGTATTTGTTAGAAACCCTCTACCAACAGATACAAGAACATCCTCTAACGCAAATACACTTATTAGTGTTATCTGAGTAAAAACAAGCGAGTCATCAACTCCATCAAAAGAAATAGATGTATTCCCTTCGTTTAATATAACTGACCCACTACTTACAATTAGAGGTTGATTTGAAGCAGTTGACTGTAATGCATCATTTCCTGCTCCACTTTGGTCATACCACTTGCTTACAAATCCATCTCCTGCACCTACAAAAGAAAGTAAAGATGAAGTATCTAATTCATTACCTACAAATCCAATATCTTGTTCTGTATTGTCTGAACTTCGTCTTACCTTAATTGCTGAACCTGTATATGCTGTTCTTAACTTACGTAAAGAATAAGCAACCGATGCATTTGGATAATCATCTAACAATAAACCTGCTTTTTCCCAAACTAAGTTGCTACCAAGATAAACCTTGTTCACGTCGGTTGAACCAATCTTTACTGCACTTACATCGTTTGCTGCTAACTTCATATTATATTATAAAATAAATTGTTGTTGCATCAGGTGTATCAATTGCATCATACTCAGCCTGTGTTAACGTTGTTAATGCATTTGTTGTATATGTTGTTCCTATGTTCTTTTCAATTCTATTACTAATTGCCGTAACATTCGTTGCAATATTACTTGTATTTGTAGCAATGTTGGAAGTGTTTGTTGAGATATTTCCTGCATTTGTAGAAACTCCGCTTGTGTTAGTTCCAATATTTGTTACATTGGTAGAAATCGCAATAACATTCGTTTCAATATTACTTGCATTTGTAGCTATATCTGAAGTAACTGTTGCAACAGGAATTGAATTAATCGTTCCAACTGTGGTTGCTCCTGTATTATCAATGGTTACATCTCCACTCATTGCAACAGAAACCGATTGATTAGATGCATTTCCTAAAAATATCTTTGCAGAATCTAAGTTAGGTGTTGCGTTTGCTCTACCTGCTCCTCCTACTTTTATAATTCCTGCACTTGCGTGACTTCTAATAACTCTGCCAATGTTTTGGATATCTGCTGCTTCTCCTGTTGGTGCTACATTTACCAACTCTCCTGCAACAGTACTAACATATAAAGTATCGCCTTCAGTAAATGCTGAAGTATTTAACCCTGAAAGATTCCCAAAGGTTACAACCTCACAAGCTGCGTTGTTATTTGCATCTGCGAAAACTAATCCGAAAGCAGGTCTTACCGCTACATCGTCAGCATCTGCTAAATCAACCAAAGTTTCATTACCACTAACTCCTGAAATTGCTACAACCTTGCCTTTTAATAAAGTTGAACCACTTGCATTTTTTGCTTCAAACCTAATTGCTCCATTCAAATCCCCTATGAAGTCAGGCGAAGTAACAGACCCTGTAAATGTTGCACCTGTTAAATCTGCCTTACCTGCTAATGCCGAAGTGTTAACAGCAATGTTAGAAACATTTGTAGCAATGCCTGAAGTATTGGTTGCAATGTTGGTTGTGTTCGTTCCAATGCTTGCAAGGTTAGCAGCAACTCCGCTTGTGTTGGTAGCGATATTTGTAACATTCGTAGCAATATCCGCTGCGTTAGTTGCAATGTTTGTTACGTTTGTCGCTATTCCGCTTGTATTTGTGGCAACATCCGCTTGCGTTGATGTCAATTCTGTTGCGTTATTATTTACAACCGATTTAATTTCATTCGCATTGGTAAATGTCAATTTCTTGTTTTCAGGTAAAGCATTTGCTTGCCCTAAAATTTTATCGTCAAAGGTTATATTAGTTGCTGCCATTATAGTTCGTATCTTTTGTTAATTGAATAAGTTGTTCCTTGTGAAGAATAGCTTTCAGTTCTGTTGCTTCTGATATATTCAGGTGTATTAACTGCTAATTCAGGAATGTTTCCAAAGTTTTGAGTCAAGTAATTCTTAACTTGATTCTCGTAAAATACTTTACTTGCAGTTGCTTGCCTTTGCATATTTCCCAACTCGTCAGAACCTATTGAAGTTACTTCGTCTGTATCTCCGATGGAAATAGTTTCTGCTCCTATCTTGTATAGCATTCTCGGCAAAGCCATAACATACGTTTGCCAAATAATCATCTTCATTACTGAAGCCTTATCGCTATCGTACAACTCTTGGTACAAACCTGTCAAGGTGTTTGAATTGTAATCGTTTCTCAGCTTTATCATTAAAGCAGTTCCGAGTACATTCTGCGCTGCAAGGTCTGTGGATTGAATTACCAAAGGTTCAAGCAATCTTGAATCAAAGTTTTCTGTAATGCCCAAATAAAACTTTAGGTCATCTAATCCAATTAATAAAGGTATTGTTACTGCCATTTTATAAAATTTATTTAGGATATGCTCCTCCATCTTTCATATCTCTTGGTGCTTTCTTTGCATCTCTTTGAGCAGATGTTCTTTTTGGTTTGTATTTACTTGGAATATTGTCAACTTCTTTCCCTCTTGAAAGGTATTTTTCAGTTTTACTTTTGAACCTATAAAGTTCTTCTTGCCAAAAATGACCGCATTGAACTCCGCCTTTGTATCTGAATAAAGAATAGTTTTGACCATTATGACCAAACTGATTGTTTACACCATCTTCAGAAGCCTTATCTATATCTTCTTTGCGATAAACAACACCGTTTCCTGTTCTACCCATCATTGTTTTGCAGAATTGTCTGCTATTGTTTGAAGAATATTTTTCTTGATATGTGTAACGAACTTTGTAATAATCTTTGTCAAGAACGCTTTCCTTATTTGGTGCTGACTTAATAAAGTCTGCTAAACGCTCAATAGATGACTTCTTAGGCTTTATCAAACTGTTTGCCCAATCTTCTATACTTTCTCCGTTTGCCTCTCTTACATCAACTAATTCCCACTCTTGGAAGTCTATCTTTTCTCCTGCTAATGCTTCAAGCATTTGCTCATCGTCAAAGTCCTTTTTTTTTAACTTTTCTTTGTCTATTTCTTTGAGTTTATTAATCGCCCATTCAACTCCCGAAGTACCTCCCCAAGCATCCCACATTAAACCTCCACAACCTTCTGAGTAAGGAACGTCTTTATGTTGTTGGTGTCTTTTAAAAGAAGCCATTCTTGCAATGGTATCTCTTGAAATATTTTCGCCTTTAGCTAATTGGTTTGCTCTGTTCTTTCCTGTTGCTTCTCCACAACTTCCCCATCCGTTTTTCTCTGCCCAATCCAATGCTCTTTGTGCATTGTTACTTGCTGACTTCGGATAATCGTTGTAAGATAATTCTATTTTAGAAAGGTTTTCTTGAACTTGTTCCTCAATTTGTAACCAAATATTTGCTTCGCTTTCGCTAAATCCGTAACCACTTTGAAGCATCAATTTAGCTTGTGGTTCTGTCAGTTCCCCTTTTCCATACTTTCGCACTATTCTTTCAATCCCTTGCATCTGTCTGCCTGTCAAATTCTTTACAGAATCATTAACAGTTAATTCTTCTTCAACTACCTCTGTATGAACTTCCCCATCCATTACGCTTCCATCAGGCATTATATGAGTAGGCTTTTCTTTCACTTCTTTAAACCTTACATCTTCACATTCTAATTCTGCAAATATTGGACTTAGAATTTCAAGGATTTGTTCTCTTCTTGGAATGATTATCTTCTCCATCATTCGCTCAGTAGCAAA
>Ga0208305_10000453_pt1 | contig 21109 bp, 10 predicted proteins | sample ColrivemetaGS741_FD_187605 | JGI IMG/M metagenome (GOLD analysis project Ga0208305, IMG submission 187605) | Estuarine microbial communities from the Columbia River estuary - Flood tide ETM metaG S.741 (SPAdes) (version 2) | ecosystem: Environmental > Aquatic > Marine > Intertidal zone >... | reverse complement strand
CTTTTATATTACACATTTATAACCAAGATGGATTGAGCATTTATGAAGAATCTTTTCAATCTGATGAATTGAATCTTGCAATGGGTTTTTCAAACCTGCCAAAAGGTAAGTATTTTTTTAGCTTAAAAACAAGAGAAGGAATATTAATAAAAGAGTTCAAATAATTAGAAAATATATTATTACAACGATGAAAAAACGGTCAAGAAGTAATTTTCTTTACCGTTTTTTTACTTTTTTTGGTGTTCTGGATTTGCATTTTTCTATGCAAATCTATTGGATAAGCTTTAATTGAAAGCAATAAACTTCATGAACTTGAAAAAAATAACCTAACCTAGTGTTATGATTATTTCTTTATTTCATTATTTTTAAATCATTGGTAGTTTCTCTAAAGAAAAGTAACTAGACACAACAATGATCTAATTATTGACATTAGAGTTTTAATTATTAATATTTCAGGATAGGTAATTTAAAATGAAAAGTTTGGTCGAAGAGAATTGACTTTAAAATAAAATTGGGGCATTCTCAACGGGTACTTATCTTTTAGGTTTAAAAATTACAGATGGTATCCATATAAAAACAGTTAAGAAATGTAAAACCTAGTAAATTCATAGAAATCACTTTTTTTATTTGAAAGGTTCAAAAAGTGATTTCTATTATCTATATTTGTTTTTATTTTTATGTATCCCCTTTTTTGAATCTCAAGTCTTGTTTTTATTAAAGTTCTCATTTATTCATTGCTATTTTTATCTAAAAAATTAACGATTAAAAATGCTCGCGTCGAGAATTTTTAAGTAATTTTGCGGATTAATTAAAACAAATTGACCCCCATGAATCGGTTTTACATATTAGTAGCCCTGTTTCTTTTCTGCCATGCATTAGCTGCACAGCAAATCCCTTTATTTACCCAATATCGCCAAAATGTAGGCGTACTTAACCCCGCTGCTATTAACGGTGACTTTCATACTTCCGAACAGAATCTTTCCTTTGGTATTTCTTATAGAACCCAATGGATTGGATTTGATGCCAATCCCATAACTCAAACTATTCGAGGAGAATATGTAATGGAAACTGGAGGGGTAGGATTAATGTTTGGAGGATACTTAATTAATGACCAAACAGGGCCAACTGGTTTCACAGGAGCTTATGGTCGTATCGCAGGAATCATTTCAGATGATATCGAATATAGTGGATTATCAATTGGTTTGACTGCTGGTTTAGTCCAGTATCGAGTAAATTCCTCTAAATTGTTTGTAAGAGATCCAGGTGATATTTTGAGTATGGAAGATCAATCAAAAATATTTCCTGACGTTGGATTAGGTGTCTATTTTTATAGAACGTTTGAAACTGGATTTTTAGCGGATGACTTATTTTATTCAGGAATTTCTGTTCCGCAAGTGTTTGGTTTAAATTTGAACTTTAAAGATGAAAGTGGAGATTTTTCTACCCAAAGAATTCAACATTTTTATGGCTTGGTTGGAATGTACCATTACTTTGATAATGATGGTTATCTAGAGCCTTCCATTTGGATTAAATATGCACCTAATGTTCCAGTTTCAGTTGATTTTAATATTCGGTACCAATTTCCAAGCAATATGTGGCTAGGTACTGGACTCTCTACTTCAGGGACTTTTCATTTAGAGACCGGGTTCAATTTAGGAGAAAATCTAGGTTGGGATAACCTCTTAAAAATAGGGTATGGCTACGACTATTCCTATAATACTTTTGGCCCAACGGTAGGAAGTTCGCATGAAATTAATTTGGCATTTTCTCTATATAAATAAAATTAGAAGCCAGATTAAAATTATCAACTTAGATTTAATTTTTTAAAAGGACAAAATATTGGGTTTTTAAGTTTTGTCAAAATTAGAAATAAAACTTCTAACTTTTTCAAAGAGAATACCCAATAATATATCAAACGTTAGAAGATGATAAAAATAATAAAAACCATTGTTACAGGATTTTTCCTACTTCTTACAATTTTCAAAGTTCAGAGTCAAGATGCAATTTTTACCCTAGAAGATGAATCTGGAGGTGTTGGGAGTTCATTTTGTATGGATGTTACAGCCGAAAACTTGATGAACATAAATGCTTTACAATTTTCCATAAACTGGGATCAAGCTATATTGAGCCTCAATTCTATTCAAGCATTGAATGCAAGTTTTACAGGTGCGAATATAAATACTTCTGGAAGCGCTTCAGGAGTTTCTACATTTTCATTTTCATCATCAGCTCCTGGAGGTGTAAGTATGGCAAATGGAGATTTATTTTTCCAATTGTGTTTTACAGTAGTTGGACCAGGAGGCAGTAGTACACAAGTTGATTTTACTGGTACACCAACTTCAATTGATATTTTGGCGGTTATAAATGGAGTTTTTACTCCCATGAACTTGGTAACTCAAGGGGGGAATGTAACTATTCCTGCGCCTTTGGTATTTACCATGCCTAGTGAAATTTATGCACCAGGTGAATCATTTTGTTTGCCGATAAGTGTAACTACTTTTGATGATTTAGAAAGTATTCAGAGTTCAATAAATTGGGATCCTTCCGTTTTACAATACGATTCTGTGACCGCATTTAATTTATCGGATTTGGATGTAAATTCATTCGGGATTACTAATGCAAGTTCAGGGCAAATTGGTTTTTCCTGGAATGATAATGATTCTGATCCATTTAATGGTGTGACATTAGCGAATGGAACTATCATTTTTGAAATGTGTTTTACGGTAATTGGAAGTGTGAATGATATGACATGTGTTTTATTTGACGATAATCCAATTCCAATTGAAGTAATTCAATTTGGAAATACTAATAATTCAGGACTAGAATCTTCTGGAGGTAAAATAAATATTCAACAAACTATTTTTATTACTAATAGTACCTTAACTCAACCTAATTGTTACAATGCAAATGGAGGAGGAATCAATATTTCAGTTGCTGGAGGAACAGGACCTTATACTTACCAATGGAGTAATGATAGTACTACTCAGGATTTGACTGGGATTGATATCGGTAGTTACACTGTTACAATTACAGATTCAAGTGTACCAATAAACAATTATTCTTCTAGTTTTAGTCTTTTTGGAAATTTTGCAAATCCAATTGCTGTAGCTGAACTTTTAGATACAATTAGTTGTGCTGAACCGACAACGGTATTAGATGGAACAGGTTCATCAACTGGAATAGATATAATTTATGAATGGATTCATGCACCAGGAACTGCTACTATTTTGTCTGGAAATACGCTAATGGCAACTGTTAATGGAATTGGGACTTATAACTTGATAGTAACAGATACCTCAAATGGTTGTACAGACATGGCCTTTAGTTTTGTAGAAGGAGATGTGGTTCCACCAATTGCAGAAGCTGGAGATTCTGATACATTAAATTGTGTGGTGTTAACCTTGGAATTAAATGGAACAGTTGATCCAATTGGAACCTATACTTATGCATGGACTACGATTGGTGGAAGTTTTGTAATGAATCAAGACATGCCTAATCCTACTATTGATCAAGAGGGTACTTATATTCTTTTGGTTACAGAAGATGGAACAGGATGTGTATCAACAGATACGGTGGAGATTGTATTAAATAACGATACACCAACAGCAAGTGCTACATCTGGACCTTCAATTACTTGTATTAATTCAGAGGTTACTTTGGATGGTAGTGCTTCTTCCTCAGGTTCACTAATCACCTACGCTTGGTCAGGCCCTGGTACGATTACAAATGGAAATACCACTATGCCAACAGTTGATGCTGTAGGAACTTATACGATGACTGTAACAAATACATATAGTCAATGTACGGATGAAGCTTTAGTGATAGTAGGTGCTAATTTGGCAGATCCGGTAGCGGTAGTTTCAGATATGAATAATGAAATAAACTGTACTACTCCTTTTATTATATTGGATGGAACAGGTTCTTCTACTGGGGATTTTACATACTTATGGGTAACTAACGGCGGAGATATTGCTATGAATGGAACAACCTTAATGCCGACTGTAACCGCTGCAGGTGAATATATTTTGATGGTAACAGATATAACTAATGGTTGTACAGCTAGCGATACCACCATGGTGACTCAAGATGCAAATCTTCCAATTTCTAATGCTGGGTCAGATCAAGTATTGTCCTGTGATATTTTAAGTGTTCAGTTGGATGGATCAAATTCTTCAATAGGGGCTGAGTTCAAATATTCTTGGACAACAACTGGTTCTGGAAATATTACTCCTGATCCAACGTCAATAGCACCCTTCGTTGATGCTGGAGGTGTTTATACATTGGAAGTTTTAGATACTATCAATAATTGTCTAGCGACTTCTTCGATGACAGTTTTGATGGATACAATAGCTCCTATTCCAAACCCAGTGGCTTCAGGAATTTTGACATGTTCTCAATCTGAGGTAATATTATCTCAAGGAACATCAGTAGGAAGTAATATTAATGAGGGATGGGATATTATTTTTGGAACAATTTCAGGAACTAACCCTCAAGGCGATTTAATTATTGATGCTGCAGGGACTTTTCAATTGACACTTACTAACGATGATAATGGATGTAAGGACTCTGCAAGCATTGTTGTTGTTCAAAATATTGTCAAGCCCAATGCAGATGCGGGAAATGATATTGTATTAGATTGTGGACAAAATTCCGCTTCATTGGATGGGTTTAACTCTTCTACTGGAGTTGATTATACTTATCAGTGGTCAGCAATATCTGGTAATGCTCTTGCGAACCCAACTACATTATCTCCTACCATTTCATCAGCTGGGGAATATTTAATTATGGTAACCGATATTATAAATGGATGCACAGATATAGATACAGTTGTAGTTACAGAAAGTGATGATTATCCAATCGTAGAAGCAGGAGCAAATGGAACAATTACCTGCACTAATCCTGAGATTACTTTAGACGCGTCTTTAGTTTCTTCAAGTGGTTCTGACTATTTTATTGAATGGGTCGCTGTTTCTGGTTCAGGAGTGGTAATTGATGGCAATGAAAATACTTTAATGCCTACTGTAAATGAATCTGGAGCTTATATTTTAACAATTACTAACATTAATAACAATTGTTCATCGTCGGATCCATTATTTGTCTCCTCAAATAATACCGCTCCACTTGCAACTGTAGCTCAAGATACAATTGAATTTGATTGTGATGAAATGACAGTAACTTTGGATGGAACTGGTTCGACTTCTTTTGGAGTAGAATATTTTTGGAAGACAATAGATGGGAATATTGTTTTGGGGGAAGATGCTTTAATAGCAGAGGCTGACATAGGAGGGACATATATCTTATGTGTAACTAATACTAACAATGGATGTGTTGATACTGATACAATTTTTGTAGAACAAAAGAGTGCATCACCAGTAGTAAATGTGGAGCTCACATCTAATATTACTTGTAGTAATCCAATCGTAACACTTGATGCATCTGGAACAATACTTTTACCAAACCAAGTTTTTAGTTGGGTGACTGGTCCAAATGGAAATTATATTCCTGGAACAACAAATGGATTAATGCCTTTAGTGAGTTCTCAAGCATTTTACACGTTGTTAGTAACTGATACTATAACAGGATGTGTTTACCAAAATGGAGCCTTGGTTTTAGTCGACTCTAGTTTGGTGATGGCAAGTGCGATGGCTGATAGTGATATTAATTGTTTGACTAATACAGTTAATTTTGAGGCTTCAGTTAATGCTTCAACTCTAGATGTAATTTATAACTGGACAGCATCAATGGGAGGAAATATTACTTCTTCTGATCCAACTCAATTAAACATTCAAGGTGATGCTACAGGTATTTATGAATTTATTGCTTTAGATACTGTCACAGGTTGTTCAGATACGATTAGTTTGGAAGTCATAAATGATGAGGTTGCTCCAATTGCTGATGCTGGTATAGAAATGGAATTACCCTGTGCGGCTACTTCCATTTTCCTTGATGGTTCAAACTCCTCAATGGGGAATGATTTTGTTTACCTTTGGACAACATCTGGCACTGGGTCTATCGTTCTTGGAACTGAAACTGATATTAATCCAGAAGTTGATGCAATTGGTACTTACGTATTGACAGTTACAGATACAACGAATGGATGTTCTTCTAGTGCTCAAGTTAATATAATATCAAGCCAAGTAGTTAATGCGGTGGTAGTAACTCCTGTTGATTTAGATTGCGGTGTTATTTCAATTCTTTTGGATGGAACAGCGTCTTCAACAGGGGCAACAATTACCTATTCTTGGACATCGTCCAATGGAGGAATTATTGATATAAATGAGGATACCACTATGCCTCAAGTATCCTCTGCAGGAACTTATACTTTATTAGTTACCGATATACAATCAGGATGTACAGCGACAAGCGACGTAGAAGTTGTTTTTAATAATACATTCCCTCTTGCTGATGCAGGAGATGATTTTGCAGTATGTGAAACGACTACAAATTTGGAAGGAAACTTACCGAATGAAGTGATTGGAATATGGGTAAGTCTAGGAAATGCTATTCCGACAGATCCTGTAAATCCGATTACAGATGTTACAAATTTACAAACAGGAACAAATATTTTTATTTGGACTATTTCAGCATTAGGTTGTCCTGAGTACAGCTCAGATACCGTAATAGTTACAGTTGATGAAGTTTCTGTAACTAATGATGATGTCTATAATATGGTAGAAAATGAAACATTAGATTTTGATGTAAGTATAAATGATGCAGTTGGACAAGGACAATTTATAGCTTTGACTAGTGTGGCAAATGGAACACTTTCTAACATTGGCGGTGGTGGTTTCAATTATATTCCAAATTTAGATTTTATTGGAACGGAAATATTTGAATATGAATTTTGTTCTACCGTTTGTTTGGACGCTTGTGATACTTCATTAGTTACGATTACAGTTAATGTAAAAGACCCATTGCCAATTGATAGTTTAATTCAACAAAATACGAATACAATTACTCCGAACGATGATGGATTGAATGATGTTTTTGTTTTTGATATTTTAGCTCAAAACCCGAATGATTATGTCAACAATGAATTTGTAATATTCAATAGGTGGGGCGATGTGGTGTATGAATCAAAACCCTATAATAATGATTGGGGTGGGACAAATCAAAATGGAAAACCTCTTACAGAGGGAACTTATTATTATATTCTTCGCTTAGACTTTGCATCAGGATTAATATTAAAAGGTGATGTTACAATTTTGAGATAAGACAAGATTATATTATCGTTTTTTAGATTTTAAAAATCGAATCAACATTATATTTATGTAATTTTGATTCGATTTTTTTTTGCCTAGAATTAGGAAAATAAATTGAGTAGTCTTTAAAAGTCTATATTTCTTTTCAATATCTATCTTCTTAAAACCTTCTTATTTTTTCTTTGAGTTACCAGCCTCCTCAAACAAATATAAAAAAGCAGATGAATCTAATGATCTACATGTCAAAGTTATTTTTTCCTTTTATTGGTATAAAATATTCTGGTGATATTAATGATTTAATTATTGCATTTAGTTTTGAACAAGGTTGATGGGTTAAAGCCTTTAGCTCAGAAAAAATTAAAATAGACTTAAGTACTTCATTGCTGAAATTGATTCATTTTTCAGAGTTTACTTTATTTGATTCAAAAACTTATTTAATGGGAATGACCTAATATTATTTTATCCTGATTTTAACCCAAGAGTTCGTTTTAATCTAAGTTCAAAATCTATCTCACTTTATATTTTAAATCTTTCATATGATTTATATTTAGTAAAATTTGCCCCAATTGTATCCTAAAAACCCTATGCTTATGTAGAGTTAGTTGAAAGAGTGGAGTAGTGGTTTTAAATAAGAAAAAGAAGTGTTGATCAGATTGGGAGCTGGTTATAAATTATGAATTTGAAACTGTTCTTTTGCTAATTTCTTGTCGGGAAAAAGATACTGAAATGATATAGTTAATTTTTTTTAATCAAAAAAAAATTATCAATTAACTCGGCATGGGTTGACAAAATTTCATATCTTATTAATAATTATTAGAGGCAGTAGTTTCCAAGCTAATTTTTGAGTAACAAGCGAAATCGAGTCTTTTTTATTTTTGACTATCTTAGTATTATTTTTGAACAACGTTCTTTTTTATTTTTTTCAATTTAGTAGATGAAGTAGGATACTTAGAAACCGATTTATTTGATAAGAAGCCACTTTTACTTTTGAATTTTTATTGCAATTCGTTTTTCAAGTAGCTTCCAATAAAGTAATATATTTAGCTGCAGCAGTTGCATCAATTATTTTTTGCAAGCTATTAGTTATTGAGGTGTTTAAGTTTTTGTTTTTGTGAGGAGTTAATTTGAGATACTTACCGTTAAAATGATCAACGTAAATGCAATGAATATTTTATTTATAAAAAAAAGAAAACGTGTTATTTCAATAATCACTGAAATACTGAAAAATATTTCGAAGTAAAATAAATGACTTAATAAAGTTATTTGTAAGACCTAAATAAAACTGTTTTTCAATTTTCTTCACATGTTAAAAAGCTGTTAAACACCAAGATTAAAGAGGAATAATCCTTTTATTGCTTAGTATTTAATTGATCACCTCTTACCGAAGTAATTAATTGTATCTAAAAAATTAAACTTAATGCAGTCAAGCAGAACATCTTACGTCATCGCCGCCTCCACTTTAGTTTTGATTGCGCTGATCGCATTTCAAGTCAAATGGCTTACTGATTCGCAACGATTAATCGAAGAACAATTTGATGAGAAAGTTCGTATGGCGTTGTGTTATGCAGCGGGTAATATCATTGTTGAGCCTACTTCGAAATGTATTGTTTCTTCAGATGCTTCCTCAAAAGGTTGCGCTCCACTTTTGCAAGAAGGAGGTTGTGTCCCTTATTTTCAAGATGGGAATGAATTTAAAGTAGAATCAAATACCCCTTTTGTAAGATCGACTTTAGACAGCACACTAGCAATTGCATTTGATTTTTATGCAATAGATATGGAATATAAAGTAGAGATAATCCAAAAAGAAACGTTTAATAGTTTTGGTACTTTTCCTACTTATCAATGTGCATTGAATCCACTGCAAAAATCTGATAATTATGTTATGAGTATCACTTTTCCGGAGAAGAGAGATTATATTTTTGGGAAAATAAAATTTATGTTTTTCTCCTCAATTGTAATTTTGTTTTTCATTACTTCAGTTTTTATTTTTGCTAATTATACGTTGTTGAGACAGAAGAAAATGGCTCAAATTAATAAAGAGTTTTTTAATAATATGGCTCATGAATTTAGGACACCATTGACTAATATTTCATTGGCTGGAAATCTTTTAGCAAAAAAAATAACAGAATCTTCTCATCAAAAATACCTTCATGTAGTTAAGGAAGAAAGTGGAAAGCTTAAGCATCAAATTGAACGAGTATTACATTTGGCAAAATTAGAAAATGGTGAATACCAATTGGAGAAAGAAAATTTGAATCCTAAGAAATTGATACAAACTGTGATTGAAGGAATGGATATTCAGATAAAAGAAAAAAATGCAAATGTATTGTTTTATTCAGATATTGAAAATGTTGAATTAGAAGGAGATAAGTTTCATTTAGGAAATGCTTTTAGAAACTTGTTAGATAATGCATTAAAGTATTCTATTACGACCCCTGAAATAAAAATTATAATGAGAAAAGAAAATCAGGGAATCCTTTTTCAATTTGAGGATAATGGGATTGGGATTTGTCAGAAAGAACAGCAAGGTGTTTTTAAAAAATATCAACGAGTACAAAATGGAGACGTACATGATCGACCAGGATTTGGGTTAGGATTGGCCTATGTTAAAATGATAGTTGAACGTCATCAAGGTTTTGTAAAAGTGATAAGTGATTTAAATAAAGGAACTCGATTCGATTTATTTTTACCCTCAAGAAATACGGTATAGTCATAGATTTGTATATTTGGTTTTGTAGGTAACCTGATACCTATCTAGTTGAAGATTATCAAATAATTTAAAAAATAACCCATGTCAAATCAAAATATTTTAATTGTAGAAGATGATGTTAACATGGGAATGCTTTTATCTGAGTTTTTAGAATCTAAAAATTTCAATGTGAAACTTTGTAGAAATGGAACTTTAGGTTTGGCGAGTTTTAAAAAACATAAATTTGATATCTGCATTTTAGATGTTATGATGCCCGAAATGGATGGCTTTAATTTGGCGAATCAAATTCAAAAAGAGAAAAAAGATATTCCATTTTTATTTTTAACAGCTCGGTCGATGAAGGAAGATAAGTTAAAAGGATATGCAGTTGGAGCAGAAGATTTTGTTACTAAGCCTTTTGACGAGGAAGAATTATTATGTCGGTTAAATGTAATTTTAAGAAGGTATCAAAAAGAGGAAACGAATGAAGTTTTACCGACTCAATTTAAGCTGGGCGATTATTATTTTGATTACCAAAGACAAGAACTATCCTATAAAAATGAGCCTCGAAGAATTACAGAAAAGGAAAATGAAGTACTTCGGTTATTATGTCTTTATCAAAATCGTATTTTAAAAAGAGAGGAGGCTGTTAAACAGATTTATGGAAAACAAGATTATTTTTTGGGACGTAGCTTCGATGTTTTTATTTCTCGAATTAGAAAGTTATTAAGAAATGATCCTAAGATCAGTATTGAAAATGTTTTTAAAGTTGGTTTTATTTTGAACGTAAGAGATTAGTTGTTAATTTTTTTTAAAACTAATTCTTTATATTGATTCTCAATATTTGAAATATTAATATTCTTTTCATTTAAGTATTTATTGAAAAATTGAATGACAACTTTTGAAGTGATTTCAATTGCAAGCTCTGGTTCAATTTTTCCACCTTCATTGATCAGGGATGAATTAATCATAAATGGTATATCCATAAAACTGGAATGCCCAGAATTTTTGATTTTTGCCTGATAGAAATCTGTAAGACTACCATTTCGAAAAGCATACTTGTTCAAGTTTGGATGATCTTCAGACCAATCGGATGATAATAATAAAAATGGTTTTGTCAAAAAAGTATCCACCATATTTCCCCATTGAACTCCATCAATACTTATTCCTGCGCTAATTTTTGGATTATTTAGGACTATTTGTCCAGCCGCAGCACCACCTTGAGAATGACCAAATACGCCAATTTTTGACAAGTCAATATGATTTAACAAGAAGGTGTACTTTTCCCACACTGGAATTTGGTGAACGACTAAGTCAATGTCATTTCCCCATCGATGAGTTATTTCAGCAGCAAAATAATTTTTTAAAATATGGCTGACTGATTAAATTCTTTTGGTTTCATCAGTTGTATTTTTATAAACCTCCATTGCACCCCAAATCATGGCAGCCATTTCTTTATTATTTTTTTTACGATCATATTCCTTTGAGTATAGTTTAATTTCGTTGGATGGAAATAAAGTTCCAACACTTTCATAGGTGTGGTTGATATTTAAAACGATAAAACCATTGCTCACTATTTCTTCTATCAAAGCATAATATCCACTCGCCTTGGAATATAGTCCGTGAGAGAAAATTAGCAAAAGGAATTTGCCATCAACAACAGCTGGACTTTGAAAAGTATGTGTTTTGACTTTATCTAAATAGTTGAATATGTTTTTTGGTAATCCATATTTTGCAGCAAAACCATATCTGTCACCATCGTTGAGGTAAGCTTCTTTTTCCTCTTCTTTGATTATCGCAGGATACCAAACCTTAATCATTAGTTCTCTTTTGTCGTTGATCTTTTTTGTTAGGTTGTCAGTTTCATCCGACACTAAATGTAAATATTTTGAGCCTACTTGATACTTGCCAGTTGGAACTGGTAAACTAAAAATCGGTAAAATTGTAGATAACAAAAATCCTATCTCTAATAGTGAAAATAAAAAGATACAACTAGTTATTTTTCTAAGCCAACTACCCTTAAAAAATTTCCAATTTTTATATGAACACAAAACGAGGAATATACAAGACAAATAAATGGGAATCATTTGCCACCTAAAATCATCTAATATTATGTGTAAAATTAAAGTTATAACAGTTAATATATCCTAAATATTTATGATTGGAAGAGTTATTTTGGACGGAAAGATAAAAGGGCAAAATACTAACCAAGGATAGTAAAAGAATTTCTAGATAACTCATTATTTTATAGTTGGAATTTTTATTCAGTTTTAGTATGTGATAACGAGATGATAATCTAGGTTGGTTTGATGTGTGAGATTTATTTATTCTTTATTCATAACTTTTAATTCTTTCAATTAACATGTTAATCAATCGTTTTCGAAGTTCAGGTTCATTTTGAGAGTATGTCTCATATTCTTTTTTTGTAAAATGTCCAATTACAGTACCTATTAACAAACTTCTAAAAGTTAAATCCTTTCGAATATTACTTTCAATATATTCAAGTTTTTTCTCTGGTGGGAGCTTTTGGTAAATATTTTTTCTTTGGATTGTATATTGATGAAAAATTTGAATTAATAAATCATGTTGTAATTTCAATATAGGGCGCAATGTAATATTTTGAAAATACTCTGAAGGGCTAGTGATGTTCTTTTCAGATATAGTGGGAATGAGTGGCCGGAGGGATTTAAGGTTTTTATCTCTATTAAACATACAATTTTATGAAAAGTTAAGTTTAAAAATATTTCTTTTAAAACACTAATTTTAAAATATAGTTTTATTTTATTCAAAGTAGTGATTCGAGTTAACGGTTCGCCATTAAAATATCTCAACTTGAGTAGATTACTAATAAATAGATATGACCAGAATTTATTTATCTAATCCATTCAAAAAGGAATTATTGGAACCAATTATTTGTTGACTGTTGCACCATGAATCCTAACTATTATAGCGAATTTTGTGAAAACAACTTGTGGATTATAGATAGTTCTCTCGAATTTTTTATTAACTCAAGAGAACATCTTATGCTTTTGACATTGGAAATGCCACCTCGTTTCCAGTTTATACTTCTTGGCGTTTTGTTACTGAAGATCGATTATTAGATAAAATGATATTAATGAAATAAGTTGTTTTGAAATATATTATCTGTGGTGGTCAACTTTACCAAGCCTGAAAAGGTAAAATGTAGAATTTTAATCTATCAAATAAGTGAACGTTTAAGTTTACTAAAGCAAATAGCTACCTATTTGAGCTGCCAAGTTAGAAATTTGAGCAAAATATTCAGATTCTGAATTTTTTCTATCCCATTCATTTTTATCAGAAAGATTATAAAAAGGAAAGAAATTTTTCAAGGGTAATAAAGCTTGTAGAGCGGCTTCTTCAAATGGCCTTTTATCGACTAAAAATATTTGTGGCGAAGGATCAATATCTTTTCTGTTTAAAAAAAGTTTTAGCTCCTTCTGGCAATAATCAGAAAGGAAATATGCAGGAGTTCCGATAGGGATAAAAATATCGGCTGCCTTTATGTATTTAATAGTCAATAAGTTGGGACTAGCAAATTGTTTATCATGAAAGATAGTGATGGGTATTATTTTTCCCAACAAAAAAGAAATTTCGTTTTCTAAATCATCCTTAAATGCACTTACCCAAGCACGATCATTATTTTCGAAATTTTGGTTGTCTACATAGGCATAGCTTAGGTAAATTTTGGTCATTATATTTAAAATATTAATTGGCAAATATAAGTTAAAATGACTCAAGTTTTATTTTTATAGTGTCAAGTGGTTATTAAATTGAAATTTAGTTGATTTACCTCTAGCGTTTAAATTACCAAATTGATCTCTAAATTCGACGCCTATAAATTCTAATTTAAGGGCTAGGTTGTTTGGGTTTGTATTTTTTGCTTTTGTTAAGACAATGGTTGCAGGTATGCTTCCTGATTGACGAGAAGATTGAGAGAAACCAATTCCATCTATAATTTTCCAATTTCCCTCCGGACCAAAAATGGCGAAAGTATATTTGTCATCATTAATCTCACGCAGCCAGATAGTTGGATATTCAAAATCATAAAATCCGTAATCTGAATCGAGTAGATATGTTGGTCCTTTGTAAGGGAGCAAAGGTAGGTCGGTATTCTGATGATCTGAAACCGTTGGATAAATTTTCTGCAAAGAATCTATATTTCGATTTTTTATTTTTTGAGGGAATAAATCATTGGAAAAATTAATATTTTTCCAGAAACTATTGCTTAAGTTTTGTTCAAGAGAATTATAAGCTGCAACTATATTTCGACTTTTTGAAGAACAACTAATACCAGGCCCTTTATTCCAATTGATATAATTATGCATTAGAGTTATATCTATATTTCCCATATCTACAATTCCTGCATTTAAATTAAAAGTTACTTTATTATTATGGATTTTTCCAGTAACTCCAGATTCTAGGATCACTCCTGTATTGTTGTGAGTAATTTTATTATTTTCTAAGGATATTTTTTGACTTTTATTTATTGTTAATCCTGCGGCTCTGATTTTTCCGAATTTGCTTTCTAATGGTTTAGAGCATTTGTTGATTTTATTTTTAGTTACATTTTTACAACGGAAATTATAGTTAATTTTACAATTATTGATATTTAAATTGTCGGTAAGAGTGGCAAAGATACCGACATAGTAGCCTTGTAGGTTTAGATTTTTTATTTCAATATTATTTCCTTCTACTAATATTCCAATTCCATAATACTCATCGGGTAGATTTTTATCATTTGATCCTTTCAAAACTGCTCCTTGAAAATCGATTACTATATTATTCCCCTTAATCACTATTGCTGGTTCATCTGTGTTTCCATCAATTCTAAATGTATCGACCAAGACGGTTACTGTTTTTGAAATCACCATTCCTTTTCTCAAGGAAATATTAGTATTTTTTTTATCACAAGCGCCAAAAATAAAAAGTAAAAATAAAGGGAAGAAGAGATTAATTATTTTCATAAGTAATAGAATCCTTTTGGTTCGTGACTACTGAAATGAAGTTAGATATACTTCACTATTAAAAAAATAAAATCCCAGAGATTAACCATTTTTAGTAGCACTAACAAGATTCAATCACAAAATGATATTATTTTTCAAAAAGTACACATTTGGATTATTTTAATTTAAAAAGTATGGTTATGTGTAATTAGTTGGTGCTGAATGTCTTGAACTAGATTTTTTACAAAAGTAATGAAATGATTTAAATTTCTCTGTTTTTCATATTTGGAGAGGAGTTGGTTACAGATTAGTAATTGGTTTAATTTTAGATATAGCTAAACAATACCTCCAAGTATTTGATACAAAAACCAGTGCTTCCATTCTTATTGATAATTGATTTCCAGTTTTAATAAGAATATAAAAAACACTTTTTCTTTAAAATTTATACTAACACCGTAATTTCAAAACTCCCCGTTTTGTGATTATTCGTATTTAATCAACTTATTTTGCACCTAATTTATAAAAATATGTTCCCAAAATATTACATCTTTTCTATTTTAAGAAGTATTTATTTGTGTTTTATGTTTTGCTGTTTATTTCTGATCTTGACATCTTTTAGTAAAGAAGATTTAAAATCAAATATCATTTTAAACTCTGAAGATGAAGACTGTCGTTTGTTACAAAAAAATAAATATCAAGACGTAGATCAATTATACTCCTTTGAAAGGTTTTTATCTAGAAATATTCTTAAAACTTCTATTCAAGAATATGAAATTGATAATAGTATTGAATCAGAGAAAAAGGTTGAAGATTTAGATAATAATAGCAATAGCTCCTGTGAAGGGACTCACAATAATGGAGCTGGAAGGCATAATCATGGAAAATCACTAAATCTACTTTATACAGGACCATCAGGAACTTATATTACTCAATTCGAAGAATCAGAGGAAACAATTGTATTTGAATCATCAAAATCTCAAAAATATGGATTAAGTTCTGATTGCACTTATCCATTTGATTCAGTTGACCTTCATACCTCTTGTTCACAAAATGATACAGAAATTGGAGTATTCTTTGATCCATTTGAGATAATGGGGATAAGTATAGCAAATGGTTGCTCGGAGGATACTTTTAATTCACCTTCCAATTTATCGAACAACGCTACATGTATTTGTCAATTAGGAATTTACTCGGTAACATTTATCTATAATGGACCAACTGTAATTGGAGGTGGAGCATATGACTATCATGATAATGAATTAGGATACTGGTCTAATCTAATACCTGGTCAATCATATTCTTTTGATATATCTAATACCAATCATACTCATTGGCACTATCACAATAATCCTATTTTCTGGACCTATCAAAATGGAGGGTGGGTAAATCATGGAACAATGGACTCATCTTGCGGAACAGATGTACTTGGTAATATCTATGGACCATTTACCATAACTGGTTGGACAGATCTTCAAGGTAACCAATGTCCGTCTAATGTAATATGTGATAATATTACAGATGGAGGTTTAATAAGTGGAGACGAAACAAATTGTGACCCTTTTGATCCAATAACGATTATTAATTTAGAAGAAGCAAGTGGAAACTCCAATCCAGGGAGCGGAAATAATGGAGGAAATAATGGAAGTGGTTGTTGTAATGGCACTCATAGTAACGGAGCAGGAGGACACAATCATGTAAAATCACTGAATTTGCAATATTCAGGTCCTTCAGGTAATGTGAATTTGTATACAAATGATGGATCAGGAGGCACTGGGGTAACTAATATTACTCAATTTGTACAAAATGGGGAAACTGTTATATTTGAGGCAGCAGGATCTCAAAAGTACGGATCAAATTCGGCTTGGAATTATCCTGGCGGCTCAGTTAACCTTCATACATCTTGTTCACAGGCAGAGGTGGTGATAGGAGCCACTTTCGGCCCTTTCCAAATATTGGGAATTACCACAGCAAATGGATGCACAGAAGGTGATTTTGGAAATCCAACATCAGATCCAATAGAATACCAATGGATTAAATCAATAGTTGGTTGTCCAGCCAATATTAACCAAGCAATCCAAGGTGCAACTGGACTAACCTATAATCCACCATCCATAACTGAAACAACTTGGTATGTGAGATTAGCAAGGAGAGAACTATGTGAAGAAAATGGTGTTGGAGATCCTCAAGGATGGATTCCTAGTAACTGCGTCGTCAAAATAGTTGAAGGATGTGGTATTCCAATATTTTCCAATCTACCCGCTGATATAACAATAGAGTGCACAGAAGATGAATCCTCTTCGAACACAGGAATAGCCACAGGATCAGATACATGTGGATCAGTAGTTATAACGGAGTCTGATACTGTTTTTGATAATTGCGGTAATACAAAAGTGATTACCAGAACATGGACAGCAACGGGTACTTGTGGAAACCAAAACTTTGCAGTACAAACAATAACTGTTCAGGATACCTTTGTACCAACGATAACAGCACCGGCAGATGTAACAATAGAATGCACAGAAGATGAATCCTCTTCGAATACAGGAATAGCCACAGGATCAGATACATGTGGATCAGTGGTAATATCAGAGTCTGAAACGGTTGTTAATAGTTGCGGGTTCACAAAAGTGATTACCAGAACATGGACAGCAACAGATGCTTGTGGCAATCAAAGCTCTGTCGTGCAAACAATAACTGTTCAGGATAATGAGGCCCCAGTCTTAATAGGAGTGCCTGCTGATGTAACAGCAGAATGCGATAATATTACTTCGGTAGCTGCTAACATAACTGTAACTGATAATTGTTCAACAAATGTTACGATTGATTTTATAGAAACAAATGTACCCGGAGCTTGTATAAATGCATATACTATCATTCGAACATGGATAGCCACTGATGACTGCGGAAATACAGAATCAGTTTCGCAAAACATAGCAGTAGAGGATAATACCCCACCAACATTAATTGATGTTCCTGCTAATACAGAAGTTGAATGTTCTTCAATTCCTGAAGCACCATATGTAGGAGCAATAGATAACTGTGATTATGATGTTGTAGCCATTTTGACAGAAGTTGAAACTCCTCTGAATTGTGGTTATTTAATTATTAGAACATGGACGGCAACAGATGCTTGTGGAAACAAATCTACTGCAACTCAGGAAGTAATAGTAACAGATTCAGAAGCACCCTCACTTTGGGAAATTCCTGCTGATATTCAAACTGAATGTTGGAATATTCCACCTATTGATTTAAATGTTGGAGTACTTGATAATTGTGATCCAAATGCAACTCTAGATTTTGTTGAAACTTATACGCCTGGATTTTGCATTGATAATTATACCATAATACGAACATGGACAGCAACAGATAATTGTGGTAATTCAGTTTCTGATTCTCAATATATATCAGTTGTAGATACTCAAGATCCAGTATTGATAGGAATTCCAGCAAATGTAACGATTGAATGTAGTGCGATTCCTTTACCAGCTATTCCAATTGCAAATGACAATTGTGACACTGATGTTGATATTTTATTTCAGGAAAATATCACTCCTGGAGCTTGTATTGGTAATTATACCATAACAAGAATTTGGATAGCAACAGATAATTGTGGTAATACCGTGGAGGGAATCCAAGAGATTATAGTAGAAGATACCACAAAGCCAATTATTTCTGGTGTGCTAGCTGATGTTGATGTCGAGTGCGATGATATACCATCTGCTCAAGCTGCAGGAACAATTATAGTCTCAGATAATTGTGATACAAATGTTGATTTAACATTTAGTGAAATAATTTATCCAGGAAGTTGTATTGATTCCTATACCATTAAACGTATTTGGACGGCAACAGATAACTGCGAAAATATTACAGTAGTAACTCAAAATATTACAGTTTCAGATGTAACACCTCCAATATTGATTGGAGTACCAGTTGATATTCAGGTAGATTGTAATAATGTTCCTAGTGCACCAGCTGCTGGATCTATAATTGCGACGGATAATTGTGATATCAATGTTGTTATTCAATATCAGGAGGAATTGATTTATGGTGATTGTGATGGTTCATATGTTTTAAAAAGAACATGGAAGGCAACAGATAATTGTGGAAATGAAACTTCTGCAACTCAGTTAGTTACGGTTGGAGATATATATAGTCCTGTATTAATAGGAGTACCTGATGATATTGTAGTTGAGTGCAATAATGTTCCAGATCAAGCTAATCCAACTGCGATAGATAACTGTGATATGGACGTGATAATAAGTTTCTCAGAAACTTATTATCCTGGCACTTGTCCAAATTCAACTATCATAATTAGATCATGGACAGCCACGGATAATTGTGGAAATGAAACTAATGATTCTCAAACTATTATTGTGGATGATATTGAAGCCCCAATTTTAATAGGAATACCTGCTGATGAAATTGCAAGTTGTGATAGTATTCCTTTAGTTGCTGGAAATATTACGGTAACAGATAACTGTTCAGTAAATATTTCTATTGATTATTCAGAATTGACATCTCCATTAGCATGTGGATATTTAATCATTAGGACATGGACAGCAACAGATGATTGTGGTAATATGGCTTCAGAGTCACAAAATATTACAATAGTGGATGATACAACTCCTACATTGATTGGTGTTCCTTCAAATATTACTGTAGAATGTTCTTCAATTCCTAGTGCGCCGTATGTTGAAGTAACTGATAATTGTGATTTTAATGTAATTGCAGTTTTATCAGAATTCGAAACTCCATTAGCTTGTGGATATTTAATTACAAGAACATGGACAGCGACTGATAGTTGTGGAAATACTATTTCTGACTCTCAGTATATTACTGTTAAAGATACACAATCACCTATTTTAGAGGGTATTCCAACTGACTTGACAATCGATTGTAATAATATACCCACACCAACTCAACCAATTGCAACAGATAATTGCGATCCAGATGTATTAATTTCATTTTATGAAATTAATACTCAAGGAACTTGCTCTAATTCTTATACCTTAACTAGAGTATGGACAGCAACAGATAATTGTGGAAACACAACTGAGTCTGTTCAAACTATCATTGTTCAAGATGTAATAGAACCGATGCTTATTGATGTACCTAATAATTTGACTATTGATTTGACTCAAGGACAGACTATCCCAACTCCTCCAGTTTTAATTGGAACCGATAATTGCGATATGGATGTTGAAATTACATTTGAAGAAAACCAATTAGGAAGTGGTTGTTCTTATACCATAGAAAGAATTTGGACAGCAACAGATAATTGTGATAACAAAGTTTCAGAAACTCAATTAATTGAGGTTTTGGAGGAATTAAATGTTGTAGAAACTCATACTGATGCTTATTGTGGTGAAAATAATGGTAGTATTGATTTGACAGTTTTAAATGGAGTTTTGCCAATTTCATTTGTTTGGTCTAATGGAGTCGGTAATATCGAGGATCAATCTAATCTTGCCCCAGGTATTTACGAAGTTACGGTTACAGCCGGTGTTGGATGTGTTGCAAATCTTTTTATAGAAATTTTAGGATCCGGTTCATTGGAATCTGATATATCAGCTACCATGTTAAATTGTTTTGGCGGAAATGATGGGAGTATTAATGTTACTATGTTAAATGGTTTAGCTCCTTTCACATATGATTGGACAGGTGGAATTGGAAATACATCTAATCCAACGAACTTAACAGCAGGTTTTTATAATGTTACAATCACTGATGCAAATGGATGTACAGTTTCAACCGCTGCAAGTGTTAATCAGCCTCAAGAACTAACTTTAAGTATACTTTCTGATGATAGTGGTTGTCCAAGTGGATCAGGTTCAGCAACAGCAAATATTGTAGGGGGAATGATGCCATACCAATATTTTTGGTCAAATGGTGAAACAACATCAACGATTAATAATTTAGATGTGGGAACCTACACTGTCATTGTAACAGATAATAATGGATGCACAATTGAAGATGAAGTTGTAATAATTTCAAGTTCTGATTTAGCAGTTTCGATTGATAAAACTGATGTTAGTTGTAATCAAAATACAGATGGGATAGCTACAGCAAATGTAATTGGTGGACAACCTTCTTACACCTACTTATGGAGTAATGGTGAGTCCAACGCAACAATAATCAACCTTGAGGCTGGAATCTATACAGTAACAGTGACTGATGGAAATGGATGTTTTGAAACTCAAACTATTCAAATTATTTCTCCTCCAGAATTGCAATCGGTAACAGTTTCAACAATG